>Ga0209589_1006569_pt1 | contig 19149 bp, 8 predicted proteins | sample CowpeawhiteBW_FD_187525 | JGI IMG/M metagenome (GOLD analysis project Ga0209589, IMG submission 187525) | Root nodule microbial communities of legume samples collected from California USA - Cow pea white BW (SPAdes) (version 2) | ecosystem: Host-associated > Plants > Roots > Nodule | place: USA... | reverse complement strand
TAGAATGTATTTTACTAATATATATATATATATATATATATATATATATATATATATATATATATATATATATATATAAGGGTATTTTTATGAATTAAAGTTTAGCGGGTACGGGTATCCATACGGATACTATGATACCCGTACCCACCCCGTTAACATGCGGGTATAAAAAATACCCGTACCTGCGGGTAGCAAGTATCTATTTTTAATATCCATTTCTTACCCATTGCGGGTTTTATCCGCGGATACCGGCGAGTACGAATATTTTTGACATCCATAATCACAAGGACATGACAGAGAAATCTTGGTTTTCCAAATTTTTTATATTTATATAAATTAATATATAATTAATTTTTTTTTTTTTTTTATATTTTTTTTATTATATATAAAAAAATTTATATATATATATATATATATATATATATATATATATAGATTTTGATATTCTAAAATATTTTTCAAAAATTATTACCATGATATTTAATAAAGTTGTACATATCCAAAATATTATGAAATATCTTCGAGATATTTACCATTTATATCTTAGGGTATACTAACCTATAATCAAATTTTATTATATCCTCACGACATTATAAAATATTTTGAAGATATTTATAGTTAATATCTTATGATATAATAATTTATTATCGGGTACATCTTTATGATATTATAATAACAATTTATTATTTAATAGCTTTAAGAGATATAATAATTAATTATATATTATCTTTAAGACATAACCATGTATATATTATCATGTGTTTGTAAAAAGGGATTATATGCTATTTGACGCATGATGCAGATTAAACAAGTAAATATTATTGACCGTTTTACCAACCAACACTATGTTACTACATGCATCAAAGATGAGATAATGACTAGGTTCAAATATTACTTTATAACCCTTGTAACAAAGTTGGCTTATACTTATCAAGTTGTGTTTTCAAACAAAAATACCCAAATATTGATTGTAACAAAAACAGATATCTGTAATAGAAAGTTTGAAACTACTTTATTTAATCCTGTGATTCTAATTTTCTCTTTCGATAAAAAAGAAATAAAAATCCGAAAGCTATTCTTTTTTGTTATAATGCCAAAATATCAAGTCGGTGCACCCGTCTTTATCGGGATCTTTTAAAGCCTCTTGAATATTCTTTACTTCATTTTTTTATTTGTATAATGTGAATTTACTATTGTCTTCTTTATTCTTGAATTTTTATTATTGATAAGGGTTCTCTTGTTAGGACCATATGAATGAATAAAACTAGAAGCACATTTTTTATGTGGAATGAAAATCCATTGCTTATGACTCCATTTTCAAGTATTTTTCCTTTGTTGTTATCACCATAAGTCACGAAACCTTCATCCTTTAGCTCCAACTTTGCAAACTTAGACTTGTCACCTGTCATGTGTCTTGAGCAACCACTATCTAAGTATCACAGGTATTTCTTTTCACTTTTTATGACATGTAAAACAAATTAATATTACATGGTACCTTTTAATAGATTGGGTCCAAAATGGTTATACCTTTCTAGATCCTTTTGGGATCCATTTCATAAGTCCTTTTAGAACATCATATTTTCTTGCATAGTAGTTCTTATAAACATGACCTTTCTTCATGCAATAGTTGCAAGAGATGAATGACATGTCATTTGGCTCACTTTTATAAAAGAAACTAGAGAAATTCTTGACTTTCTTTTCAAAAGTAGGAATATACCCAAGTCCAACCTTCCCAAAAACACAATTTTGAGAGTCAAGAACAACTTCTAGGTTTGCTTTCCCTCTAGTGAACTTTGCACAGATTTTCAAAAGGTATTTCACTTGATTTTTAAAAACAATACAATTTCACAAGATTTTATAGCCAATTGATTTTCAAAACAACAGGTTGAATTATTGTAAATAATGTCTAGATATTTGAAATCAATTTTTAAATCGGTTATTTTAGATTCTAGTTGATTAACTCTATTTCTAGCCAGTTGTTTAATCCTTTTAATCGATTGTTTATGACAAAAATTTTGTTAGATTCATTACACAACTCTTCAAAGTCATGCAACAATTGATTATAGTCATTCTTGTCTTTTGATGACAGGAACTCACTTGGTTTGATGAAGATGAATCATATCCACCTATTAGGCACAAGTTTGCTTCCTCACTTCCATCTTATGAAGAACTACTTGTTGAATCATGATTGTCTTCCCAAGCTATGTAGGCACATCTTTCCTTAGTCTTTTTCTCCTTTTCCCTGTCATCAACCTTCTCCTTTTCTTTATTAATATTAGGACATTCAATCTTGATATGTCTTTTCTCTCCACAATTATAACAACAGAAATTTGGAGTAACCATTTCGTTTAGAATTGTACCTCCTTTGATTACCTTTGTTGCTTTTCCTCTTGAGATACCTTCCAAACCTCTTCACTAGAAGTTTCAAGTTCTCATTATCACTTGATTGAGTCATCTCCTCCTCCGTTTCATCACTCCTTTTAGAGCTAGTCTTCAAGGCTATGGTTGTAACATCCTAGACAAATATTACTATTTAAATAAAAGAAAAATAATAATAATAATATTAACTCATAATTTAAATGTCTTTCCTAACGCACGAGAAAATTTAAATATTTATTAAACGTGCCATAACGTAAAATTCAAAAGTAATTCATTACGAAAACATGTTCCAACATTGTTTTAATTAGAAAATTACAAAATAGTAAAAGCAGTTCCTCAAGGAACCCCAATCGCTAGCTCTCACTCTGGCTCTAAGCATCATTAGCACCACTTGAAATATTATTTGCTCCCGTGTAATAAGTTACACGATCATCACCAAACACACACAAAAAGGGTGAGCTCAATATAATTAAACATACATGAAAAGGCATATCATAAACCCTCACCCAAATCATTTAAGATTAACCTAAAACCCCTTTTGAGGACTTTTCCTTATGCCTAAGCAATCATGGCCTTCCACCATGTGCACCCAGCTTCTACACACTTTGACGAGGACCTTAATATGGCACATGCTACCACGAGCCTACCACTCGTGGTCCCACCTTTACGAGCCTCCCACTCGTAGACCAACACGCATGGAAATATCCCGTTATGAACCACCATCCGTAACAAACAAGTGGAGTTAATCAATACGAACCACCATCTGTATTCTCACACAAGATTCTCAACATCATCGACCTACCACCTATGAGTGACAATCAAATGGAGCTAGCCAATACGAGCCAACACTCATATGCTCCCACAAAATTTTCAACATTACTGGCCTACCACTTATGATCACCGCATGTTTACAAGACATTACGAGTCACCACTCGTAAATGGGCCTCAACATGTCTCAACCCTAAAGTCATCCTCCAAAGTCGTGTAGACCACACAACACATTCAAATAATAGCCCCTGCCCACTTTGCTATCTCTTGTGCAACCTAAGCTCCGCCAAGTGAAATTTCATTGTAGATCGCTTAGCAGGCACCACTCGCCGCTAGGCGCCACGTGTTCTAGAGCCCACTGTTTTGTAGTCTATCGCATGGCGGTTCAATCTTGAACACAAGGCCCTACGCGCTCCAAGGACTTCCTTGGTTCCTCTTATCGCCTAGTGGCTCACCGTGTGCCGCCAAGCGCCTCATCATTAGCGTCAATTCTACTGATTTTTGGCACTTTAGAACAAGCTCCAATGAATCTAATCACCCCTACACACAATCTAGAATATTTCAATTGCACTCAATTAAACTACCGCATAACTCAAGCATCAATTATGCATTTCCAATTATCCATATCAACATATACATAATGTATATATACCTTCATAATCGGGAAACATGACACCCTAGAATTTAACTACAAGCCAATTCTACTCAAAGAGACTCTTAAACAATAGCCAATTCATCCATGATATCCTACACACCCAAGTTTTATACCAATAGTACCTACAAACATCCAAATCAAATATATGGATACCTAAGTGTTCACCAATAAAACAACCTTCAACATGTGACCAAACCAAAAGGACATCCAAGCTCCTGGAAACTCACAACAGAACCTAACCATGCTTTTAATTCATCCCACATTAAACTTACCTCCAAACAATAGTTATAACATTTCATTCCTCCCAAAACCTTAAACTAAAAATCAATTTTAACATTAATAACCATCACCTTCCATGTATTAACCCACAACCATAACATGTTTTGCTTATTATCTCATTATCCCTACCTAAACTAAGGTAACCACCAACAAAACCCCAATCCCGCAACCTTCATATCGCAAAACACTCACTACAACATCTACTACGCTGGCACCTGGTGGCAACTTGAGTATCGTCAAGCGGTGCCTCCAATTATGGGAAATTCCCAGAGTTATCCAACACTTGTGCAAACCTTAACACCCCAAATACCCTTCCTTTCATCAATCTTCACTAAATAACCTCTAGTCATATGTTTAATTCAACATATACTCTATTAGAATTCAAACGCATAGAGTTTCATTGCATTTTCTAGAACTCAAAATCCCCAAATTTTTCCAAACCCTAATATACATTCATGTTTATACACGCAATTATTCATCCAATACCTCAAAACACAACACAATTCATTAATTCATGACATGCATTACTCAACCAATTGCTAAAGACCATTTTTCCTATATCAAAATAACCTAAAATTCATAAAAACCCCCAAAAATGAACTAAATATGCTTGCGTCGCCTGGAAGGCATTCAACGTCGCCAGGTGGTTCAGGACAAAACCCAAAAAACTATGTTACTCTTGTTGTATCGCCTAGCGGACCTTCAACGCCGCCAGGCGGTTTCTGGACAGAAACCTAGAAACCTTGAAAACAATGTGAATTTGAAAGGAAAATCCAGGCATCAAATCTTCAGCACATCATGAAACACATACATCAATTAAAACACGAAATTAAAACTCCCATTTCTTGGAATTCCCACTCCACGAGTGCTCTTAGAGTTCCTTCTTGCACCAAAATTGGTCTACCTTTGATCTTTAACCAAAAGGACCCTCTATAACCCTCTTTTCACTCTTTAGGCCACAAAAACAGTGTTCTCCCAAGCCTCCCATCCCAAAAATAAATAAAAATGAAATTCCATATTCTCTCTCTCTCTCTATATATATATATATATATATATATATTGGTAGTACTGTTCTTTTGTCTTAACTCTCAACATTAATTTAAATAATTAAATACAAAACAATGGCATCCATAGGACTCGAACCCAAGTCCTCTTAACATAACCAAGTACTCTCAACCACTTGAGCTAGTATTGTTCCTTTGTCTTAACTTTCCACATGAATTAACTAAGGGATTCCTTCCATCACATTTATTAAATAAATATTTATTTATTAATTTAATTTTCTTGGGTCTTACATCCTCGTAACTTATAAAAATGTTTGTCCTTGAAAATTGAACTTACCACGAAACAAATGCGGATAGGATTGCCTCATGAGGTCTTTCATCTCCTAAATCATCTCCTGTGTTGCTTCATCCCGGAGGACTTTCACCGTCCGAATCTCTTTCCCTCTAAGCTTCTTGACCTGGAAATCCAAGATCCTTACTAGTCCGACCCCTACAGTCAAATATTCTTGAACTTGGATATCGTCCTCTTCCAGCACAGTGTGGAACTTGTTGTGTACTTCCTCAACTGTGACACATGGTATACATTATGCAAGTTTGCCAAATGTGGTGGCAAGGCAATCTAATACGCTACTAGACCTATCTTTCGGGAAATCTAATAAGGTCCGATGAATCTCAAAATTAGCTTACTCAACTTAACAGGTCTTCCTATGCCAGCAGTTGGCGTGACTTTGAGGAATATATAATCTCCAACTTCAAACTCCAACGGCAATCTCCGCTTGTCAGTGTAGGACTTATGCCTACTCTAAGCCGCTCGCATCCGACCCTAAATTAACATCACCTTTTCCATGGTCTGTTGCAAGAACTCCGAACCAAAATGCATTAACTTATGAGTTGTACAAGTTCAGGGATATTCAGTACACTTAAATATGGATACCCTTGAATTTGTTCAACTCAATCTTCTCCCTAAGTAACCTAACCTCTGTCCTATGTTTGACTTCTTTTTTCACTAACTTTTCTTCATCTTTATCCAAAATCCTTTATTTCATATGCAACACTCTAAACAAAAACAAATTTAGAAATACCCATTTCATTGTAGTTTTTTTATTAGTGGTAGAAATGAAGCAAGGTGAGAATCGAGGATAGATTTGTTATTTTAAATGTCATGAAAGTAAGAAAAACGCAAACTTTTTTACCACTACAACGTATTCTTATAATGATAAACACGAAAAAAAGGGACATTGTTGCAAAGCCATGATTGAGTTCCTTAATAAACAACAACAATCATAAATGAAAAATACAAAGATTAGTAAATAAACCTCAACGACAAATCAAAGCCAAATATGACACAAAAATGAATCTCCAAACCAACACCATTTTATCACTAGAGAACAAACCCTAACTTGCAAGAGCGTTTTCAGTGTGTTTTCACACAATGAGAAATGAGGAGTAGAATCAAAATAGAAAAATTTATGCCAGACTTCTTATTGTCGATGTAAAACATATTAGTTACGTAGGACTCCATAGTGTTTAACTTAAATGAACTATTTTACGTCGGAGAATAAGAAATCTGATGTAAATTGTTTCCACTTATTTACAAAAATATCACCGCATGTTTTTTACGTGAGTTTTTTTCTTTTTTGTGGGACATAAATTAAGTGATGGAAATGATGATTTTTCTATTAGTGAGAGAAACATTTCTACCTCATCAGATTTTTAAAATATTTTTTCTTGGAAGTCCCATATCGACTAAAGATAAGATAATTTCATAGTATATAAGTGGATGCAAACCTCACCTTACAAGTCAATTTTATGGAGTTGAGTTGGCTTAAAGTTCACTTCTTAATATGGTATCAGAGCCATTAGTTAAAGCCTATCTTAGAGAAATTTGATATTTGTTGAATCTATTGTTCCACCCGTTATCAATCCTCTATCGAACCACTCATTAATGTCTAGTCTCACGCATGAGATGTAGGTACCTCAGTGTGAAGGAATTGTGTTAGAACTCTAACATCGACTAGAGATAAGAAAATTTCATGGTATATAAGTGGGTGAAAACCTCACCTTACAAGCCGATTTTGTGGGGTTGAGTCAAGTTTAAAATCTACTTTTTAATAGTTTTAATTTACACTATAAAATTTTCTACACTTATTTTACTTATAATTTTATCAATCTTGGTGTAGTCAGTCAAAAAAGTGATACTCTTAATGTGTTTTTATCATATATTTGAATTGTAGCATGTTTAGATATTTTTCCCATGCCCCTAGGCTTTGAATAGCTTTACTACTTAGATTTAGGAATTTTTTCGTTCAAGACAAGTGTTGCATGTAAGAAAAGTTATTTATGACTTGTATAGAACTATAAGATAGATGACATGGATCTAAAGGTGACTTGGTCGCTAGATTTTGGTTTCAACATGGATTTGATTTGGTTAAGAATGGTTTAATTGTCTATACTTGAGTGTTGTCAAGATTTTAATGATTGATTGTTTCAAAATGTTTTGAATGGGATATTGTTATTGAGAAATTGATATAGTTATGCATGTTAAGGTATAAAGTTAATTTATGTAACTTTGCTTATGTTATCATGTTGAGTTTGATGTGAATATAGCTATTTATACTATAAGTTTGAATGACCAAGGTTGAATTGAAATGAGTGAGGGTCAAGTTTGAATAATTCATGGTTTGGATTAATTAATTGAAACGGTTAGAATTTGTATTATTAAAATGCATTTGAAATTATCTTTGAAAATTGATTGATTTAGACGCAAATGTTGATCTTTTGGATATTTTTACTCAAGTGAAAGATTTTTTTTCTCAAGAAAAATTCGATTTGAAAATCAACCTTAAACTTTCACTAATTTTTGCTGAAGAAAAAAAACATTGAACTCAATCCTTCTTTCCACATAAAATTCTCTCAAAGGAGAAAATTTTTGCTCAAATGAGCCTATTTTTGGTCAAACCAAAAAGAAAAAAAAATCTCTCTCTCTCTCTTTTCTTTCTTTTTTCTTTTCTTGTTTCTTTAATGAATTGTATTTGAGCATTTATTATAATTGTAAAATGAATACTATTTTACATATTTATATGATGCGTGATTTTGTTTAAGTGAATTATGTTGTATGGAAACGATTATTGAGAATGATAAAACTTATATGATTTTTTTTGTCACATATCTCTGATGATATGAGAATTGTTGTTTGATTTGTATATTAGGCAATAACACATATGTTGTAATAGAGATTCCCTTACTTTAATGATGGTTTAAGTCACAAAGACTAAATCAAGTGGTAAAAGGCTACAAGGAAGTTCTTACATACTATGATGCGTAAATATACTGACTTAGGTTGTAATGAACTTACCCTGGTATATTATTCTTAGATTCTGTTATAAATTTAGCTATTAGTTTGGATTACATGTTAGTTTCTGGTGGAATATGCTTAATACGAGTCTTTTAGAAAGTGTGAATCAATATTTCATTTGTTGAATATCTTTTGATGTATAGATCCATGTATGGTCTATGTGATTATTTTATGTTTTGTATTTGATTGAAATTGAATTGTTTATGGATTGTTAATAAAGTTATTCATTTTGATTGAAATTGAATTTTTTATGAATTGTTTATTTGATTGATTAATTTATTTTTGATAGCTTATCATTATATGTGTTGTTTGTGTGATGACCTACTATAATTATACTTTATATAATTATACTTTATACATAATAAGTAGATATAGGAACATGTGAGAGGAACACCTAATGGACAAGTACATCTTATCCTATATTTTAGTCTTTGTAATAAATAAACAGAATAAATCAAAACGAATTAAAAGCACTAACTCAACCAAAATGAACTATTTTACGTTGGAGAATAAGAAATATGATGTAAATTGTTTCCACTTATTTACAAAAATATCACCGCATGTTTTTACGTGAGTTTTTTTCTTTTCTGTGAGACATAAATTAAGTGATGGAAATGATGATTTTTCTATTAGTGAGAGAAACATTTCTACCTCATCAGATTTTTAAAATATTTTTTCTTGGAAGTCCCACATCGACTAAAGATAAGATAATTTCATAGTATATAAGTGGATGCAAACCTCACCTTACAAGTCAATTTTATGGAATTGAGTTGGCTTAAAGTTCACTTCTTAATATGGTATCAGAGCCATTAGTTAAAGCCTATCCTATAGAAAAACACTAACTCAACATGCACAACAAAACTTGCTTAATAATCCTATATTATATAACTTATCTCTATGTAAATTTTAAATATTTTATTCTAACAAAATAAGTAACTTCAATCAATTTAATTTTATTATGATAAATAAATGGATCAAATCAAACCCATTCAATTTTATTACATAAAATAAATTAAAGTGAAAATACTTAAACGAATTACATTATTTAACACATAGAATTGAAATAAATTATAAAACCTTTTATCCATTATAAAATTAGCTTAATTAAATTTACTCATTTTTTGAACTCAATCCAATTTGTAAATGATGGGTTAACTTGATTTCATAAGCCATGGAGAGTATGTGAGTAGTGATTTACGTAGAAATCCATTGTTTGAGAAGATAGCGTATGGAATAGTGTTACAATATGATGATAATCAAAGTGGTAATAATTATTGAATGCATTCAGCAGACAAGAAGTTTTGGCCTGACCTTGCACATCTTCATCACAAACCAGATATTTGAGTTAACTTTATTCTAATCATATGCTCTCTCTATGCACCCTTCAAGACCACACCTCACATGCTTCACTTTCCGCTCATGTTACTCTCTTCAGCCACAATTTTTAATATTATTTTTTATTCCATACTTATTAAATTCAAATGTTACTTTAATCGCAGAATTTTAGAGCATAAATAAAATTTAAAACCGCAAAGGACAAATGCTTAAAAATAGGTTTACTTAGTCGGATGGTATCCATTTTCGTTCAGAAATTTTAATTTAGTATTCATTTTTAAAAAAGTTTCAATTTCGTCCCAACATTTGAGAAGTGTTTCAATTAGGTCCTTCTCTTAATTGACAATGACAAGTGGTAAAAAACTTCAAAAAAATAAAAATAAAAATGAAAAAAAATCAGAGACTGACACATGGCACGCTGTTAACGACGTTAATAATTTTTTTCTGAAAGGGACATAATTGAGACACTTTTTCGAAAGTTGAGACAAAATTGAAACTTTTTTAAAAGCGGATACCAAACTGAAACTTCTGAACGAAAGTTTGTATCATTCGACTAATTAAGCCTTAAAAATAATATTAGCAAGTATCAAAAAGTTATTGTTTTTGTGATTTTTTTATCGGCATTATTGTTTTTGTGATATATCTCGTGTAGGATATGATCACTAGGCAATTATATACGTGGTCACTACTCAAATTTGATTAAGTAAAAGAATTTTATGCTTTTAATTAATAACTTAATATTATAAAATAAAAAAATTATTTTTATGTGACACATACTTTGTTAGGAATTCAAGTACCGTATATTCTTTTTTGTTTGTTTTGTTTTCTCATTCAGTTGACTTTATAGAAATAAAGTCTTTTAGTTGCAAATGTATGTTGAACTCACTATGAAATAATAAGAGGAATTAGTTTATGTATTTCTCTGTTTTGTCTATCTATCTCCTTTCTTCCAACAAGTGGTATCAGAATTTGGTTTCGATCCAGGAATGAAGGTGGAAGTTTTCTATCTACGTTGTCAATTCTTGATGGCAAGAATTATGATTATTGGGTCATACTATGGAGGATATTCTTAGTTTTTAAGAAATTATAGAAATAATGAAGAATGCCATTAGTGACAAAGATGATGTTGCAACTAAGAAAGATTGCAAGGCTCATTACCTCCTTCATCAGTCTATGGATCTTGTGAACTTTGAGAAGATCTCCAAGACCGACTGAGTCAAAGAGGCTTGGGATATTCTACAGAAAGCATATGGTGGTGCTAAGAAGACCAAGAAAGTAAGGTTGCAGTCTCTTAGAAGACAATATGAGTTGTTGTTTATGCTTGATCAAAAGACATTAAGGTTGCTTAGAGAGGATTTTACTCGCATAGTGGCCTAAACCCTTAGAAGCATTTTTTCACAAGGCTCGCCCAACGACTAGAATGACCTTAGCTATTTGGTTTCTAAACTTTTTACTTTCACTCAACGACTAGTTAGCTCACCCGACGAGTTTGCATATTTTTAGAAGTACCAATTCTATATAAGATAATTAACTTGGTTCTATATTGGTATATTTATTCATTCCTTATGCCAAAATAATCACATTTAATTCAAATTTGACCTCAAATATGATAAATTAACTCAAATTATATATCTTAAAGCATCAATGCTCACACAACCATACAAACTACACATATATTAAATTTAGAATCTGAAATCAACATTAATATTCATCAAAAATCATTAAAATACACGAAAATAGATAAATTCAAATCATTCAGCTCATAGCATTTGTAGCAAAAAAAAGTTGGCTTACCTTACCTAGATCAAGGCCTAATCTCAACTGAACTCCAATGACTTTAACTCTCATAGGATACTTTACTTGTACAAAGAAAACTAAGATTAATGATCTGAACACATTCTAGTGACAAACATACATAGATTTATCTTAAACACAAAAAAAGTCACATGCAAGCATTTCTTCCCCACTCCATGCAAGCTGATTTCCAAAATAACTCATGAAAAGTGGTGAAAGATGAACTTACTTTATTAGAGATTATGATCAAACATAAAGCTTGTGCTCTATATCAAGATTCCTATCATAGTATCTGATCTTAAAAGAGATAAATACAAAGATTAGAAACTTGGAGAGAATATAGAGGAGAATAAAAGAATATAGAGTTTTAGAGATGATAGTTTTTATTAAATAAAACTTGATTTGCTAATTTTTCTATTTATAAGTCACTACAAGAGAAATAATTTTTAACTAGGGTTATTTTTGGCATTTTTGATGGTTTTAACCCCCTACTAAAGGTGTTACCCATGGTTTGCTTTTTCCCAGGAAAAACTAGTAATTGCAGTACTTCTACGGTTTTGAAATTCTGGGTATTTACATGGGATTTCATAACCCACATTACTTACCGGTGGTTTTGGAACCCCTTTATTTATCGACGATTCAGGAACCTCTATAACTTACCTGCAGTACTAGAACCTCCATTATTTATTGTCAATTCTCAAACCCTTGGTACTTTGCATGGGTTTTGCAAACCTTTGCTAGTAAACAACAAATTTAAATCTTGGTATTGTGTGACAATACTAAAAACCCTTTTTTAGTGTTTTTTACCCATGCAATGAAATTCATTATTTATTGATGTTTTTACTTGGTGTTTCAAATCCTCTTAATTTTATTTGTTGCATTTTCTTAATGCACATAATTCCTAGAACATATGACATAAAAAGAAAAGATTCTAAAATTTTGATATTTCTTTATAACTAGATATAACATTCATAAAAACAAGGAACATTGTCTATAAGTTCAAGGTAAATAATAAAGTTTAACCGTTCAAACTACTGAAATATTACAATATTTTTGTTCTTATAATTATAAAGTCGAACATATGAAAGTCTAATAACATTTTTCAAGTATTAATCTTGATCGGCATCATTAGTTTCCTCATTAGGAACACTCATTTGATCAGATACCTAACATAAAAAATAGTCATAATTAGTAACATTCATTACAGTATAAAATATATATTAATATACTAAAGTTTTAAATATTACAGTGATGATGAAACATAGTAAAGTCATGAGGCAATTCTTATTGATGGTTTTGTACAAAGAAATTTATCATTGCCTTCATTTCATTGACTTCTGATGTTAATGAAGAAACCTATTTTAGAACACAATTAATAAAATTAATAAACTACATGCATTTTACAACATGCCTAACAACAATACAAACTTAAATCAAACTCAAAATCATCAAACTCAATGATTTTAAAGCCATATCAAGCTGAAATTTTTTTATCTATGTCTATTTTCTCCACCACTTTTTTTTTCTTTTGTCTATAATACTCATTTTTTCAACTTTTTCTAAATGAATGAATTGTGGTATGATACTTCAAAAGAATCCAAAACAGATATATAAAAATATTTTTTTACTCTGTGGCAAACTTCCAGAAAATATGGATCATCATTTATGATATAGACAATATCACATCACTAATAGAAGGTCAAAGTAATATTCCATTTCATATGCTTGAATTTTTCCTATATAGAACATGAGAAAAAACTAATTAAAGTGTGGATGATAATTATAAACTTTATTACAATCAAACTTACGTCAATTTCCCTTGCTTCATCACTAACAAACATTCCATTCGCATGCTTGTGTGTAGCTATCCATATCTTTAGGTGGTCTTCAAAATATGAGAAAACACATCAAAATCAACAAGGAATATATCATATATATCATACAATAAATGGAGAAACAAACATGGTAGATGGACTTGGGAATTGATCTAGGGTGGGGGATTCTGGCATATTGGACTTGAAACTTTCAGGTGATACCTATGTCAACTATAACATGATCAAGTCAATGACCAAAATTTCTTATGTTAAATGCATTATTGAAATGGATTTATTAAATAGAACATCAAGCTAACTAGCTTCATTTAATTTTGTTGATATATGATACCTTGATATTAAGTTCAACCCGTCTCAACCCTTCATTCACAAAATAAATTCTAGCAAGTTGTTTATTGTGTTTTATATGAATAAGTACTTTTGTTTTCCCCCCTTACTTTTAAAGATATTTCTATAAGTTGTTCATAATGCAAAAAAAAAACTTTCTGGTCTAGTTTCTAAGAAGAAGAAAATACATAATTGGCTTGCTACTATGAACTTAAATATTCAAGAAATCAATCCACAAGGCCATTTAAAAAAGTGTGCTATTTTCAATAACATAGTCTTACGAGTTCTAATTTATCTTCCATTTTTAAAATTTCAGTGTAAAACTCTTGCTAGGCATCCATTCTTTTCTCATGCACTATATAACTCCATTATCTTGCACTTGCTTAGTTGATTTTTAGACTATTGAAATTAACAGATTATAAAAGGAAGTAAGTAGTGTTTTCTATGTTTATCTTACTATGTTGATAACTAAAAAGAAATTTTATTCCACTTTCTATTGTGAAAAAAATGAAAGAGATTTGAGCTAATTATCGTGTTGTAATAGCTTCCACATTACTCACCAATCTATCACCAAAATAGACCTATATTTTCCCCTTCACGTTCTCAGGATCAAAACTTCCATCATGGAAATTAAGTATAAAACAATAGACTAAATTACAAGAGAACATTCCCAATGCTAAGGTAATTTAGAAGGTCAAGTTGGTATGAACACTCTTACATTTTTGAAATAGATCCATTGAAATATTTGGCATCAACATAACTAATCAATGGGTACGCCCTATCAAATGATAATCCATACTTTAAAAGGCTACCTCCCTAACAATAACAAAAATACAAAAGTGTAAGTTAGATGTCACATGATGTAAGACCCGAAAAATTTAAATAATTAAATAAATAATTATTTAATAAATGCACGTAGTAAGAGACTTTATGACATTTAATGCGAATTATTATGACATGAAAAAGTATTAGCTTAAATGGTTGAGAGTACTTAGTTGGGTTGAGAGGACTTGGGTTCAAGTCATATGTATGCCAATTGTATGATATTTTAAAATGTGCATTAATTTAATGTTATGATTGAATGTGAGTAGTGATAATGTAATCCTAAAATTATAAGAATTATCACGAAACATGTATTGGTTGAATTGGTTGTGCACTTACTTTGTGATTGAATGGTTATGTGTTCAAACCTTGCTAAGAATAAATTAAACTTTCTTTTTTGTCAAATTTTCTTTTGGCAAGAATATGAAAGGGTAGAGAAACCCTAGCTGCAAGATGGACAGCCTAGAGCCACTAATGGTCTTTGAATGGCCATTAACTCCACATTCAAAGCCATTTTCGGAGAGTCTGAAGGTGATTTTGAGGGGCATTGAGCAGAGCATCAAGTGCATTGGGAGAAGTCCAAGGCTGGACTAGTGGTGGCACAAGAGAGGTCCTAATTCTTCCAAGTGAGCAAAAATTATCCAAGTAAGGGGAGCTAACTTGGTATCGTTTATGTGAATATGTGATTGTATTTTTATCTTGTAATGTCAAGATATGTTTGATTGAGAAAAATATTGGGATTTTGGGGATTTTGACGGGTTGGTGTTCAATGAATTTAACAAAGTGTTCGATTGGATTCATAGGTGTATTGTTGTTGAATTGTAAGAGGCTTTAACATTTTTTTTGTTTCTTTGATTTAATATATCTCAAGATTTTAAGATTATTACTTTAGTTTTAAATCGAATTTTGGTGTATTGAATAATGTTTTAAATTTCCAGCGTTTTGGGAAATGATATTTTAATAAATGAGGTGGAAATGATATTTTAATAAATGAGGTTTATTTATTAATTCATTATTTTATTATTTTAAATCCGTAATATCTGGTCGAGATGTTACACATGACCCTCTTCAAGTTGTAACATAGATTTTTTTTTTGTACTTGATATTGAAAATGTTGGCTTGAAAATGAAAAAAGCAAAAACTAAAGTGGCATGTTTTCCTACGAGAAGAAAGTCAAGTTTCTAGAAAAAATATACCTTGATGATTTTCTTGTCACCAAGTCAAACATAATAGCGAAGTCTCTATCAATTGTGATTGTATTAACTGTGAGCATCCATGGTCCATTGTTGGATACAAATTCAGAAAAAAGTCTTGAATTTTCTACAGAAGCCACTACTACTATGCCATTGGCAACTGCATGGAAAGATCCTATGGAAATAACGTCTTCAAAATAACCTTGGGCCTTCAATCCCAAAGACAATGAAAGCACATCAACCTCGTCGCTTATGGTTGCCTCAAAAGCAGCCATAACGTTTGCATCAAAACATCCACCACCGACCGAGGTAAGACTTGCCAACACACCTTACATGTTGCAACTCGAGCTTTCGATGATCCATAACTTGTTCCATTTCCAATGCCAAAAACATTGGCCCCGGGAACAAAGCTACCCCCTGTTTTTGGCAAAATATGTGAACCATGGCCTTCATTGTCACGTGCACTAAGCAATGACTCACTAAGTTTTACATGAAACTTTGCCTCATAGCCTTTGTAAAAATATCTTGCTCCATTAAGTTTCCTACGTATAATAAAAATTTCATATTGATGAAAATACCAAACATAATTAAACAAATGAATCTCATGACGATGCAATGCAAGTGACGCCTTGCCATTAAACAACTATTGATGAGGGTAGTGTAAGATTTTCCACAATTCGGCCAAGAAATAATGTTAACACTCTTGAAATATAACTAACAGATAGGTAGGTCAAATTCTAGTAAATCTTAAAAATTATTTCTCCATAATTCCTTTTTTTTTAATCATATAATTAGATGAATCAAAGCTTTTACTTAATATAAACTAAACTTGTAAAGAATCTAACATACGAACTACAAACATACGAACCTAGAACTACAAATTACGAACACACGAATTACAAACTATGAACTACGAACACATGAACCTACAACGTATAAACTAGAGCCACTGAACCTACAATCACACGATGCATAATAGATTTGGATGAAAGAGGAAAAGTGAGAAATTAATATGAAAATGAAAAAAAAAAGAAGCAAAAGTCGTTACCAATTCGAAGTTGTGGTTGACTAATGAAGATTCAAAAAGAGAAATGGAAGCAAACAAAATTGAGAGTTACGATTGAGCGATTGAGAAATTGAAAGCAAACGAAAGAGTTCTTACTAAGATTAAGAGACGAAAACTTTTTAATTGAGATTGAGAGATGAAGTGGAAATGAAGTAAAGATGAAGGAGGGAGTGTGGACTATGTTAGGTCATAGGCAAGAGAAGAGAAAGAACCATATTAGTGAGAAAAGAGGGATAGTGAAAAAGTGAAAGGAAATTAGAATTGTCCGCCATTCATTTAAAAACCTTCGACACTAATTTGGAGTTTAAGAAACACTTACTATATATATAAATTACTTGAGATTATTTTAACATTTCTTAATAAACCCGATTAAAATTCAAAATTTTTATAATGAGTTTACATTTTAATAATAAAATAATCAAACTCTATTTATAGAAGACAACTTCTACTCTTAGCTGTATTTTAGGTATTACCTATATTACAAATATTATAAAAATTATATTGTGACTAAATTATAAATTATCTTATAAAAATATAAAAGTTATACTTTAATTTAGAAAACATTATTAATATAAAAATAAATGAAAGTTGTAAAATATAAGATTAGATTTATTAACCACTTAATAAATTATAAATACAAGTGGAACAAGAAACATGAGTGTTATTTTATTAATCATAAAGAAAATGAATTTATATTCTAAACTCTGATATTATTTTTTAGTCTTCTAATGGTTTTTCATTCCAAATTTTAGTCAATATGTTATTTTTAAATCGATATAGAAAGGCAATATTACGTTATTAAATCATAACAATAATATTGCTTTAGAATGTATTTAACACAATTTTGAGGGTATTTAACACAACTAAAGGTTATTCAATAAAATATTTTTGGACAAAAAAATCTTTTGAGGGTTAATATGTTTTTAGTTTTTTAATTTTAAGTGAAAATTAGTCTTTTTACGAAATTTTGATCTAATTTAGTTTTCATCTTTATATATGAGTGAATTTAGTCTTTTTAATTAGATTTTGCTAAGTTGAGTTTGTTAAGTTAACATTTAAGTAAAAATGTGTCAAATGGTATAAACAATTTAAATGCTATCAAGAAACGTATTTGAAACGATAAATAAACTTAACAAAATTGATTAAAAAGACTAAATTCGTGTAAATATTAAGTTGAAGGACTAAATTTGATTACAATTTTAAAGAAAGACCACTTCCAATTTTCACTTAAAGTTAAGCTAAAAACATATTTATTCCTAAAAATTACAATAAAAAAATGAAAATAATTTTGTAAAGTTTTATTTTATTTAATAATATGAAAGAAATATATATATATATATATATATATATATATATATATATATATATATATATATATATATATATATCATAAATATTTCTAACAAAAAAATGACTGCATGTAAAACGAAATTGGCAGCAAATTCCAGCAACGCACTTTTTATTTATTTAAATTTATAGAATATTATAAAAGTGTATGTGTCCCTTGTCTTGTTTAATATTTTTTTCTCTATTCTATAATTTTTAATAAATTTCAATCAGAATGTGTATTAATAAAAGTGTGGTGCGAGCACTTTCTTCACATCGGATACAGAAATTTAAAGAAATTGAGATTTACATAGTAACTTTCTGTTCCTTGATTGTCGAAGAATAATGGAAGAGGAGTGGTGAAGAGCATGTTCTCTTCAAACGGCACTATCAGATGATGTCATCACATGCAAGACCAAGGTTGTTCGGTTGCTGTCACAAATAGCTTCTATACTTCTCTTTCTTCTTATCCCAAAACATTATCGCAAACTTTTATACCATTTTTTTTTGCTAAAAATTAGAGAGAATAGGTCCACCGTTTTACCAAGGACTTGCTTTCTATTTCTGTAATGTAATATCATACTAAATATCTTCTCAATTATTTGTTTACATTAAGATAAGATTAATGCTATTAAGAGGAAACTAATGATATGGCTGCTCTCGTCTTTGGATATTCAAATTCAAGACGCAAATAAACTGAATACTTATAATCTGCCTAATGATTTTTGGTTTTGAATTTGAATATTTAATCTTATCCTCTTCTTGTTCAAGATCTCACACGTCACTGCCTTTGAGTGGACATTTATTTTCTCTGTTATATTTATTTGTCACAGTTGGCGTAGAGAAATTAAACCTCCATTTCTCTTTTTTGTCTCCCAAAAGATTGAGAAAAAAAAAAAAAAAAACTCTTTTTCCAAAACACCTTGAGCTTTACAATTAGTTTTCCTTATAGAAAAATTATGTAAAATCTTGTACTATCCATATTCCACATTCTCATGTTGGTTAATTGCTTCT
>Ga0209589_1006566_pt1 | contig 19158 bp, 14 predicted proteins | sample CowpeawhiteBW_FD_187525 | JGI IMG/M metagenome (GOLD analysis project Ga0209589, IMG submission 187525) | Root nodule microbial communities of legume samples collected from California USA - Cow pea white BW (SPAdes) (version 2) | ecosystem: Host-associated > Plants > Roots > Nodule | place: USA... | reverse complement strand
ATTTTCAAAAAAAAAATTCAAAAAAAAATTAAAAATTAAAAAATTTTAAAAAAAATTCAAAAAAATTCAAAAAAATGTGGAGCTGACACGTGGCATATCCTTAACGCCGTTAACTCTATACTAACGGAATAGGCCTAATTGTTATACATTTTAAAAAATATGGACCTAATTGAGACTAAAAAAAATCTTAGGACCTATTTGAGATTTTTCAACAAAAACATGGACCAATGGAGTATTTTAACCAAAAAAATATGAGTATTATTGAAAATGTTATACTCATGTTTTGTTATTTATGACTTTTACTACTAAATTTTAATATAAATATGAGTAATTAATTTTGTAAGTCATTTTTAATAACAAATATCAATATAACATTTATATAAATAATAAATTTGGTCTTAAGGGTGAGACAATATTTATCTATTTAGAAAAAAAATATTAGGACTAAATTGAAACAAATAGAGTGGAGATTAAATTGAAAGAAATAAACATATGTGGGGACTAAATTAGAACAAATAGACATATGTGTGACTAAATTGAAATCAAGACAATGACACTTGGAAGGAACAGTGACACATGGCAGTATCTTACCATGTGGCACTGACAATGTCATGTGTCACACAAAGGAACTAACACGTGACAAAAAAAATCAAAAAGAAAAATTCAGAAAAAAAAAAATTATAAATACCACACCAAGGATATGATACATGGCAAAAAAAAATTCAAAAACCAGAGATTGACACGTGGCATGCCATTAACGGCGTTAATAATTTTTTTTTTACTGAAAGGGACCCAATTGAAACACTTTTTCAAAAGTTTGGACAAAATTGAAAGTTGTTTAAAAGCAGGTACCAAACCGAAACTTCCGAATGAAAGTGAGTATCATTCGACTAATTAAGCCATAAATTTATAAAATAGATAAGAAAAATGAATTAGAAAATACAAGTGAGTACTATTTGAATGAAGAAGATAATAAAATTTTATATAGGTAAAAACAACAATAGAGAAAGAGAAGTAGTTAATGATAATAATAAGTCTAATTCTCAAATTCATTATAATATTTAAAAATATATAAAAAGATTAAACTGATTAGTCTTATTATCTATTATAATTTTGACAATTCAATAAATAAATTTTGCATAAAAAAACTAAAAAAGTAAATTTTAAATAAAATACTTTATTCTTAATTTGGTGTAAACCTCTCAAACCCTTTAGTGGCATAAAATAAGAAAACTATTAGAATATTAAAATGATGTGGTTTTTTATTTGGTTTAATCTAAAAATATTTTTCTAAAATTATCATGAACTAAATAAAAGAAATGAAATTTTAATTAAAATTATAATGATTCTTAGAAATTAATCAATTAGAATAAAACTCAAAAAATTAATTATTTTCTTTAGAAATTTTAATAATTCAAACCCAAATTTTGTGTAGAACTATGCATTATCTAACTTTTTTAATATAAATTGTGTTTTATAATTATTTTTATTTATATTTGACCTTAGTAAATATTGACATCTTTTACTTACCATGATATATAGTTTTGGTTAAATTATATTTTTAATATTTTATATTATTTATAAAATTCACTTTTACCTTTACTTTAAAAAAAAATATTTTGGTTCTAATATCTCTTGGTTATTTCTCTTTTTATTTTGTATAAATTTGATCTTTTCAAAATAATAATTATCTTATTTTGAAACATAGGAATACTTCTGAGTTATTAAAACATTTGTCTTTACGATAAATAATTATAGGATTAAAGATGTTTTTGTCCCTTAACTTTCAGTAAATTTTGGAATTAGTCTATTTTGAAACTTTGAACTAATTTAGTCCTTGATCTTTTGAAATACGTGGATTTAGTCTTTTTAATCAAATTTTGGTAGGTTTATTTGATGTTGTTTCGTACGCATTTTAGGATTGTATTTAAGTTGTTTATACTGTTTGACACATTTTTGCTAAGTCAAATACTATTATGAAACGCGCTTGAAATGTCAAATAAACTTAACCAAATTTGATTAAAAGAACTAAATTCACACATTTCGAATAATAGATGACTAAATTGGTTCAAAGTTTCGAAATGGATTAATTCCGAAATTTATTGAAAGTTAAGGGACAAAAACATAATTAATCCTATAAATGTTTTTAAAGATTTTGCTTTAATCAATCAATTAATTCCTTTAATTGTTTTGAATTCTTTTAACCATTAGTGAACTGTTTTTGAGTGTATATGCTTTGAAATTTTCTAAATTTATACATTTGCAATCAACAATAAGGTCCTTCTATTTGGAAGGAACCTTTTGGAGATGATCAAGAGAGTAATGAGAAATATGTTGAAGGAAAAGGAAGCCACAAAAAAATTGTGATGGTCTTTTGTTTTAATAGAACAATGATGTTAAGTTATTATATCTATTTGTACAAATTATGTTCTTTGTAAAAGGTTAAAGTAACTCTTAAGTATTATCTTTAATTTATATTTATTCTTTTTTGATAAAAAAAACAATGAAATTTTTAATTAATTGATTTTATTAAATATTTTGAAGTTCTTTAATTATGAATAGATTTTTTAAGTCCATACATTTCTATTTTGATTATTGTATTTGTTGAATTATTGTCAAATACAATTTCTATTATTATCATTAAAATACCTATATTTTTACTACATAATAATTCTCCAAAATCAGAAAATATAAAATTTCAAAATTCATTCGTTTCCACCCCAAAAATAGATTTAATCAATAAATTATTGAATAATTTGTCATTCTACTATTATTTTAATTTTCTTCAATAATTATATTATATGTTGTTTTAGATTTTTTAAATTATTAAATTATTAATGCTATTATTATAATAATAATAATAAGCATTTCTTTAATTATAAATTATTATTTCTTTAATTATAAATTTTAATAATATTATTATCATGTTAATAAATATCTATATTACAATCAAACATTTTCTTTAATTATTAATCAGTCATATTATAATAATTACTGATTGTTAGTATTATTTGAATCGATAAATATATTTTATTTTAAATTTTTAGTTTAATTATTATTCAAAAAATTTTGAATCGGTATTAATCATAATAATAATAATAATAATAATAATAATAATAATAAGTAAAGATTTTGTTTTATATTACCTAGTAAATGAAATGTTTGTGCTATTAAACACTTAAATTAAGAGTATTAAACATTCTTAAGTGAAAGAAAAATATACAATAAATAAAAATATTAAAAAATAATAGAAATATTCAAATGTGAGACATAATTTCTTTTTAATTGACATACATTATTTTAACATAATTACATAAATGTTATGATAAGATGAGAAATATAGTGGAGATGAAATATTCAAATGTGAGACATAATTACACAGACCAAATAATTAGAAGAAATAAAAAATAAAAAATATATATATATATATATATATATATATATATATATATATATATTACTAAATTAATTGTGAATATTTTAATAATTTAAACGGGGACAAATATTATGACGGGGATATGTACATCCCCATACCCAATTGAAAGAGTCGGGGATTCTTCATACCCATACCTATACTCAGTCAATGCGGGAATTTTCCGTCAAAATGAAAACGGGTTTGGACAATTCCCACGGGAGCGGGTTTATTTGTCATCTCTATCGGTACCTACCGAGTACTCGTTTAAAAATATCCTCTGATTTTTTCAAAACCCGTGGATACTTATGAATACCTACATACCCGCGAATATTATAAAAAAAAATATATTATATATATTTTTTTAAATAAAACTATATAAAATAAAAAATATAAATTAAATTAAATATAAATGAAATTTTAATTTTAATTAAATTTAACCTAATAAAATATAATTTTAATTTTAATTAAATTTAACTTAATAAATATAAATATAAATTAAATTTTAATTTTAGTTTTAATTTTTTTTGGGTAACGAATACCCACGGGTACGAATAGTATGATACTCACACACAAACTGTTTATAAACATATTAAAATATTCGTTACCCGCTATCCGTAGGTACTAATTATCCGTAGCGAATTTTATCTACGAATACTGTGCACACAAGTATTTTTGAAATTTCTAGTCACTTTCAATTAAGGGTGTCAAAGTGAGCAAACCTCACTCACACAGGTTGACTCATCACAAGTTTGCTAAAAAAGGGTCAGCTCAATCTGACTCACTTTTTTGGTGAGTCAAAAATTTTGTAATTCGGTCTGACCCACCATGGGTTGGTGGGTCAGTGGGTTGACTCACTTACAATTTTATTTTTTTTGCAATTTGTTTTATATATTTATTGCATTACAATGACAGTGAATTGACCCGATTTATTTTTTGTAATAGTAGAATCAAAGTGTTCACCTAATTCTCATAATATAATTATTATAAAGATAATTGTTAAATATTAAAATATCAACGTATATAACTTGATAAATGAATAAATCAAATATTCAAACTATTCATATGTCATTAAGCAACATTTTAGTATTTAAAAATATCAAATTTAAAAAAAAAATAATGGTGTTATTGTTGGTGGAATGTGGGTTAACCTATCTTCAATCCGACTTAAATCCTGATTAACTCATAAGTTAAGTGACCCAAGTTCAATTTAACCATTTTTTTGAAAAAAATGAAATTTTCTCAATCCAATCCGTCTCAAACACGTGATTAGCCAGATCAACTCACGAATTATAACCCATTTTGATACCTTTTGGATATTAATACTTTTTTTATATTTGTATTATTATTACTCTTAAATTAAGAACTTTGTATTTGGACTTACTTAAACTCGAAAAATTTATTACACTTGTTTTCATTTACGATATTTATTTTAATATTTAATTAATTTTTTAATTATGATGATATCAAATTATTTTAACGTGAGAGATTATAAAATATTGCTTTTAAGTATAATATCTAATTTTTTATGATGTTTATTAATCATAACATGCTTACTATGTCTAAATAAATTTTATAAGTAATAGTATTTAAGTAAAGAAATATGGTAAAGAAAAATTTAAAATATATTTGGTATGATTAATTATAAATGAATTATGTTATTCTAAATTTTTTATCAACGTTAATAACATTCGTTCATTTGTAATATTATTTGTATTATAAATTTTTCAGTTAAACATGGATGGAGAACTATAATTATAAAATTATTATCATTTAAATTTACAAAATAAAATAATTTATATTAAATTTCAATTATATTTTTATTAACATACATTTATTTTATAAATATATATATATATATATATATATATATATATTTTAAATCCGGTGTATGGGTTAAATGTTGAACTTTAGCTCTTCTGGATGTGTGTGGCCTACGTATTATAATTATTGCATGGAAAGGAACGTTCACCACCAATTGTACATGGCACAAAGTTACTACATATTTCTTGTTGTCCTTTTATTTGTTTAGAAATTTTAGTTTGTTCTTCAAGTTTTTCTTTGTCTCAATTTAGTTTTTATTTTTTTAAAAATGATTTAATTTAGTCTTCACCGTTAATTTTAATCAATGTTAAAATCAACGTCACGTGTCAATTTCTGATTTTTTTGAATTTTTTTGAATTTTTTTAATTTTTTACATGTGTCACTTCATAGTTTTGCCACGTGTCAAAGTGACTCAATTTGGTCCCTATATTTGTTTTTAGTTTCAATTTAGTCATATTTTTTAAAAAATGAAGTAATATTGTCCTTCCTTAAATTGACACTAAATTTACTTTTTTATAAATCTCATGGTGATATTCTTACTAAAATTAACGTTTTTGTTAAATATTTCTATAAATATTTTAATTTAACTTTAAATTTTATACAAAATATTAGACTTTTGTGTTGTTTTGAATTTTAAATTTAGTTCCTAAACTTATGTGTGACAAATTATTTGATTTTTAATCTTCACTAAGTTTGTATAATACACTTGATGCCTTTATATATGATGACAAAATGGTTAATTTTTGAAATTAAGTTTGGGATTTAACTTTGTTTATTAATAAAACTAAAAAAAAACTTGTTTAAAAATATTTTTACAAATATTTAATAAAAATGTCAATTTTATTAAGAATATCATCATAAGTTGTATACAAAGATTAAATTGAATGTCAATCTAAGGAGGGACAATATTGCTTCACTTTTACAAAAATTAGGACTAAATTGAAACTAAAAACAAATATAGAGACCAAATTGAGTCATTTTGACACGTGGTACTACTGTGTAGTGACACATATAAAAAAAATTTAAAAAAAATTAAAAAATTAAAAAAACCAGAAATTGACACGTGGCGTTTACTTTAACACCGTCTGGTCAAAATTAACGGTGAGGATCAAATTGAATCATTTTTAAGAAAATGAGGACCAAATTGAGACAACGAAAAACTTGAGGACCAAACTGAAATTTCTTGACAAATAGAGGGACCAAAAGAGTAATTTAACCAAAAAACTAATAATAATGACATAGCGGAGATAAATATCATGTAGGTGAAGGAATAGAAAGTTTTGCATAAGATTTTTTGTTTCGATAATAACCCTCGTTTGTGCTGTGTTATTATGCATTGTGTCCTTTTCCCACCCAAGTTTTGTGTGGTTCATTTTAAAGGCTCACAGAGGTTCGTCCTCCTTAGTTTGTGGTCGATATCAATTAAGTTATTTTATAGTGGTTTGTGGTAGTTTGGACGATGGCTTTCCTTCTTCGGAGGCTGTCTCCATCTGCAAGCAGAAGTTGGTGGTGCAAGTGGTCTGAAAAATTGTAATTGCTTTTGTTATTTTAGGGTTTAATGATTGTAAGTTGTTTAAAATTGGTTAATGTTGAAGATCATCATTGCAGAAATTAATTTGGGATTCCATGATTTGTTGTTTACAAAACTTGCGTTGTGTTTGTTATTTATCCCTTATAGGAGCCATATATGGTAGTTTTCCGTTAGAAGTTTACTTTAAAATTTTATAGTAGAGTCCAAAGATTTTTTTTTGTCATACTAGGCAATTCAACATTGTTAATTATGAAAGTGGGCAAGTTTTTAAAAAATTATGGATATAGACAAATCATTTTGTACCTACACGATTTCTAAAAAAAAAAATTCAACCCCACATGATTTCTTTTGAAATTAAAGTCTTGTGGGGCCATGACGATTTCAATAGAGAAATCGCGTGCATCCAACAAGATTTCAACATGTAATCGATTACATAAGAGTATAATCGATTATATGTGAAGAATTTGTCTTTCTGGGCTTCTGTAATCGATTACAAGTATGGTATAATCAATTACAAATTGCCATTTAGAGTTTTTGAGATTGTGTAATCGATTACATGAATGTTGTAAGTGATTACAAACGCATGAATTGAATTTCTTGGACTTTCTAATCCATTAGGTATTTGTTTAATCCTTTATAAGATAAAGTATTTGAAATTTTAATGGATAAAGGTAGAAGAAATGATAATGACATAAAAGATTTATTAATATTCAGATACAAAATAAAAGAACACAAAAATTGGAAACCAAAGTTATTGAAATTACAAGGGAACGCAATTCATTGGCGAAATGGGCATTGGCCCCTATGATGACCCACAGTGCGACAATAAGAACATTTTTTTGGTTTATCCAGAATTGGTTGATCCCTTTCATTATGGATCCTTGTAGTTGTTGGTCGTCTGGAAGCCTTGCACCTAGTTTGAGAGTCTGGAATGAAATTTGGAACAATATATATTGACCAATAGTCCTCATTTCGTAGTGGCTGGAATTGGACTCTATAAGCGTTATTTATGTTATCAAGACTATAAACAAGATCGATAAAATTTGTAAATGGCATATGAGCAAAAGAACAAATAGGTATGCCGTGATGACATGGAAGGCGACTTGCTTGGAAGTGACCAACACCACCAATCATTTTATCTGACACTGAATGAAATTGGTTTTGGCCGATATTGGTGGGGGATAGATATCTCGCACCTCGAATTCAGAATTTTCTTAATCGTAGCGCTGAATATGACAATATGCAAATTTCTGGTGATTTTGTTGGAGCAAAGCAGTGACATCTTCTAGATATTGATGACATGCTCTTAACATAGAGTCTACCTTCGAGCCTTGTTCAATAAACCACGCATTTGTGTTTTCAAAAGTTTTTTTCAGTAGTGCACATATAGGTAAGGATCGAGCCCCCTTAAGCACCAAGTTCATACACTCAACCAAGTTTGTTGTCATGTGGGTGTACCTCCACCCTCATCATAAGCTTGAGACCACTTGTGTAAGGGAATTTTATCTATCCAAGCTATTACCTGTGGGAATTGGGACCTCATTCCTGGAAGTTTTGCTTGGACAGTAGGTTGTTTGACTTCGTAAGCTATGAAAAAGAAATTACATATTAAATGAAATAATATTTAGTTGGAAAGAAAAATTGAATAGATATGGAATGTAAGGTTAAGAAAATGTAGTACCCAAGTTAAGGAAATCTTTCTTTAGATCTCCATTTTTGAACTTATTGTTAAAGTTGGAAGCCAGATGACATATGCAGTACACTAAGTGAAGGTTGTCTGATTCCTAGTCAACTTTTTCTAAGCATAAGACTGACAAAATGCCATTGCCCCTTTCAATGATGAGGCATAGATTTGGTCGAGGAGTTACATGTTCTCGTAGTAGTTAAAAGAACCAAATCAGTGCCTCCTTTGTTTTACCTTTTACTATTGCAAATGCCAAAGAAAATATGTTTCTATTTTCATCCTGAGCAATTACAATTAGTAAGGTGGCATGATATCTACCTGTTAAAAATGTTCCATCTACTTGAACAATATGTTTACAATACTTAAACCTTTCAATGCATGGTCCAAATACCCAAAAGTAACGTTCCATGATGTAGCAGGATGTCCCATCTTGACCATCAACATTAACTGAAGGACCGAAGCATTGGAAAATTGTCCCAAGATTAGTCTTCTGGACAACTTCTAACCATATGGGAAGTTCATTATAAGATTTGTCCCAGTCGTCAAACTCCATGACAATTAATTTTTCCTTTGCTATCCATGCTCTTTTGTTTGTTATGGTATATTCGTAACGACTTTTGATTTCTTCAACCAAGCTTTTAAAACGAATGCTTGGGTTCATCCTGACTCAATGAAAAATAATGGAAGCAATTTGAATGGAATTCAAATTGTAGCGATCTTGAGAAATTAACATAGAGAAACATGTATGACGTTCGTCAATGGACTTAATCTCCTAGTGATGTCTAACTTTGTTGTAAGCAGCCTTCAAATGCCACTGACATCCATTGTTGTAATGGATGCATCGTGCCATGTAAATATGGATTCAGCAATAGTGAAGTTGTACCATTGGTGATGTGATAATGTTTTATTGCAGACATTGTTGTCTCTTTTGAATCGAATTGCATGGATTCCTGCAATTCGACTTCTAAATTTGGATTGCAGAGATTGGAACAATTTCATGATCGTATGGAATGTCTTCAAAATTATCATAAGAAATAAACTTGTCTATGATGTCTGGAATGACGGGTTGGTCTTCGATTGATTTAGACGAAGAAAAGTCTCCATAATTCCATGAACTCATGATGAAAATATTTATTTGGAATAGGTTATAAGAGATGTGAAGTTTAATGAGTTTTTCTTGTATGAAGACAAAACATGATTGGAGATGAAATGGTGGTGTGGCTGTATATATAAGCATTTGAAGGAGGTTCACATAGTAAAAATAATGAAAAGAATATGAGGATCCAAAACCAAAATAGAAGGGTGAGGAGGTTCCCAAAGAAAAAAACCCACCCAACCCAAACCCTTTGAAAAACGTCCCACCCCTCCCTCCCAACACACACACACACACATTTTCTAAATAGAAAACATCCCCCCTTCCCACACACGTTTTCTATTTAAAAAATGCCACCCTCATACGTTTTCTAACATGAAAACGTCCCCCTCCACGTTTTCTCTCTCTGCCACCCCACTGCCACACCATTATTCTCATTTCACGCTTCTCTTCCAATTCTTTCATGTTTCCCTGGCACGGCTGGAGTAAATAATGAAAGGGAATCTTTGTAATTAACTATTCATGAACATTGCAATATGGAATCCAATGAAGAGAATCTTTGAGCACCATTATTTTTAAAACATGCATTGTGTGGTGAATGGAAGATGGCAAGTAGTATAGACATGTGTGATAGAGGAAAATAGGTACCCTTGTGTGACAGAGAGGGAGAAATGGTTGGTTTACATGAGAGAGGAAGAAAATGCTACAATAACACATTCGTTGGTGGGTCTTAGTATTCAATGATGGATAACATAAAATGTGTCATAATAGCTCTTGAAATCTTTTAAATATGCTTGGCCTTTGCACCACTGGTTACAAATCATACAAGTCTTTTCCTATTTACAATTCTATTTCAACGTGCAACACCAACTATAAGAACAAGAAAAATATAGTTCTGATTCTCATTCGTCAATTTCATAGGTATGGTGAAATTTATCAACCTATTTTGTTTATATTTTTTATTTATTAACTTCAAATGATCTATTATCAATGATTTCAATTTTTGTATGATGTAGTTCATCATGGCTAAAAACAATAATCTTCCAATAAACATGTTAGTCTTGCGTCATCAAGACCACCACATTACAAATGACATATGGTCAGGGAATGAGAGAGTTCTCCGACCAACACGACATTCAATTTGAATTTTAAAACATATTGTTCAGGTTGACCCTAGAGTCAAAAATTTAATTGATCAAGCTGGTTTGGGGCATGTTTTGAAGGTCGACAATATAGAGATTAACCATCTACGGGTAACTGCACTTTGCGAAAGGTGAAAGATTGAAACTCACACCTTCCACATGCCACTCGGAGAAACACTTATGACCTTTGAGGATGTTTCACTTCAATTGAGTGTGCCAATAGATGGGGAACCTATCACCGGATCTAGTTCTTGGAACCTGTTGGAACTCTGCCAAGAATTATTGGGGGATATTCCACCCAAAAATTCATTCACATGTAATCGAATTAAGTTGTCATGGCTAAATACTAGATTCTGAGAATTACCAGCTCACGCCAAACACGTGACAATTGCACAGTATGCATGTGCCCACATCCTCATACTAATTGGTAGTATATTGATGTTAGATATATTAGTGAGTCTCGTTCATTTTATGTATTTGCCACTGTTAAGAGACTTGTCTAATGTTTCTAACTTCAACTGGGGTTCAGTAGTCTTGGCATGTTTGTATCGTGCATTAGATCACAGTACTAAGTTCCAATAGGACAACATCGGGGAATGCATGTTACTTTTGCAGTGTTGAGCTTGTGAGAAATTGCACGTATCTATCAAAAAATTCAACCAATCACTGACGAAGAGATTCAGGCTGGCTTAGCCTTCCCCCTAAGCGTAAGGTGGTGTCGACTTACACGTTCCATCTTTCATGACCAAACCACTATGGTTGAGTTCTGGAATAAATTTGATAAAATACAATTGAACCAGGTTATCTTTTGACTTTTTCTCCATTACATTTATGAACATATTATCTTGGTTATTCCTTTTATTTATTATTTTGGTAAATTTTTGCAGTTCCTATGGACATCTTATTTGTAACCTATGATGAATCGTTTAATCACCATAAATGTTTCTCATAGCATTCAGACATTTGTTCCTCTGATATGTTTTGCTACCATGTAATTTCACCAACTTGACCAGGTGGTCAAACAATTTGGTTGGCGACAAAACATACCACCATATCCGATCAACCTAGAGCAGGTTCACATAATTGATCTCCGAGGAAGGACGAATATTAATTGGTGATAATATTATCATCGATTTATCACATTGTGGAATAATCGCCATAATTTGCTTGTTCGAGGGGAACCATTTAGCAAGAGTGGCCATTTGCGTGATAACTCACCGTACATGCAATGATACATCACTCATACCATCCGATATATTTCGCTTGTTGACCAATCGTCTGATGATGATGTGAGAATTTAATATTTTTTTAATTTAAAATTATTTTTTCTATTATCTATTTTCAAACATGTCAATTAATTATTGTTCGTGTAATAGTATGACATGTTTGAACAATATCTTGAACAACCTTCACATCACCATCAGCATACTGATAGGCTATTTTCTGCCTTCTTTCACTCTCAAAATCAGACGCCTAGTTATGAAAACTGAGACCAAAGACTGCAACCTCCATCATCGTCTCATGAGGTTCCCACATCGTATGGTTTTTTCCACTGTCGTTTACCTTTGGTGCGGGTCCATCTCATACGTATGGTGATTCCTCCATGCCACAATTTTCCAGCTTTGGTGGTCCTCCATCACAGATGTTTGAGACATCTACAAGGACTCCACCATTGGCATACTGGGGGCCCTCCTCTTCGCAACAATATTATCGTTCAAAAAGGCCATTTCATTACTCTAGAGATGCTTCTCAGTCCGTAGAAGTTGAAGAAACTGATGACGAAAGTGAGTCTCCCCCTCCTCCATCACAACTTGAAAGACGACCTCGATGACCAACACAAAGGCCAACTTGTGGCATAGGTGGACATCGCTAATGAAAATAATTGTATAATAAAATAATTTCCTTATGGAGCCTTCATGTACTTTCATTTAATTCTATATATGTTACCATTTCAAATCTACGTATGCATTGCAATATTTTTTTTCTTTTATATCACTGAATAATTTATCCATGATGGTTATAAATACCATGACCATGCCACTCTATGAATTGCACAATTTCAACTCTCATAAACTATCATCCCTTTCCATCTTCATTGCCATTCCAACATTAATCATAACCCATACATGGATAATTTCTCCACTAAAATGTTTGGCATCACCGAATCTTAAGATTTCACAAATTTTTACATCGTGGCCTTATTTGCGAATGGAGAAATGAAACTATGTGATGATGGTGTGAAGTTCATATTTGATAGTCCTAAACTATTTTGCATTCCATACAACTACATATATAACGCGCTTAAACAGAAAGTCTGCACAACCATTCCCTGTCCCTCAAACACATCCATAAACAACATCTACTTTAGACGACCCACATTGACTTTTGAAGGACATACTATGTATGAGGTAGTTGAACTGAAGGCCGATGAAGATGTATTTCAAATGTTCCAATGTAAGTCTTCTTCCATATTAAACATAATCATTGAGTTGTATGTAACATTTACAAGATTTGTTGAAGAAATCCTTTCCCTTTTAACTCCAAACACCCCATCATCATCCTCAAACTTCACCAACAATTATTTATTATGGTGGACCTTTGAGAGGCGCTCGGATCATAGAGAATAATTATGGTTTCGATTTGGAATTCAATTCGGATGCCTGGAAAATCTTCTCGATGAGACACGATTGCACATTCAACCAGTTATTAGAAACCATAAAAAAATTAATGGAGTGTGGTGATCGTAGAATAGCCAAACAAATTGACTACCGTTGCCCTGTGACAATACGCAACATACGCCTGGTGCACGATACTGCAGAAATCAAATGTGACTATGACGTATCACAGATGATCAATCGTTGGAATTATGTTCAAAGTCTAGACTAATTTGTTAAACGTCCACACATTTCTTCCTATATTGAGCTTTTCATCCAAACCACAGATATTCGACCATCAACACCTGTGGAAGAATATGAGGACATCAATTTTGTATGGTATGTTGATGATCGCGGGAATACAAAACATATATTTTTGCTGTAATTTATTTCGTTTATTTTCTTTGCTTGTTATAACAACAAATGTTGATGTACTTTTTTTAAAAAAAAATTAATGTATGCAATATCTTCAATTTTTTTGTGCTCTAACACTTGCCACGCTGTGTAATAAATTGAAACTCACCCTCATTAATGATTATGGGACCCTTATAATGGATTAAAAGTGATTTATAAAGGAAAAAATTATATTGTAATTATTATAAGGTACTGGTAATCGATTAACAGTAGGCTTATACCAAAATCATCTTTTTGTAATCGATTACACCCACCTAATAATCAATTACCAATGACTTGTTTTTAAAGCACCTCATTGTAATCGATTACATCAAGCCTGTAATCGATTAAAAGGAGGTTTTCCTAAAAAACACACGCATGTAATTGATTACACAATCCTTGTAATCGATTACAGGTCTATAATCGATTACAGGTCATCTTCCACTATAAAAGTAACATTTTTCTCTCTCTATTGCTGCCACCCACTCCAAACCGTCACACACCCACGGTCCTACACCCTAATTTGACCATTGTTGCTTCAAATCTTCACCAAATCACCTCCCATTGCTTGCAATCTTTCTTATTTTAAATTCTCTACAAAACCCAATGATTAAATCGTGAAAAATTTCCCTGAAATGGTAGAATCATCGAGAAAGTGCAAGACTAGGAATGTCAAAATATTCGTACCCACGGGTATCTGCGGATAAAACTCACAACGAGTAGGAAACGAATAATAAAAATGGATAACCGCTACCCGCGGGTATGAGTATTTTTGATACCTGCATGTTAACGAGGCGAGTACAGGTATCACAGTATCCGTACCCGTGGATACCCGTACCCGCTAAACTTTAATTCAAAAAAATACCCTCATAAATATATATATATATATATATATATATATATATATATATAAGTAAATCTATTCTGACCTAACTTTTACTAAGTTGTACATCTTATCTTCTGTCTTCATTCTTCCCTCTTCAAGTATTGGTATGTTGTCTTCTTTCAAGTACATCCATTGATATTCTTCTCTTTCCTTTCTTTGAAATTGGGCATATACATCAAATCTTATATAGATAATGATGTTTATGGTATGTTTGTTGTCAAATGATGGAATCAAAATAAGAATACTTGGCATGTGGCAGTTGAGGTTTATTATTTGTTTATTTTGTTTATTTTTCAGGAATCAATCGGAGAAAGTGAGTTTGTTGATCAAAGCACTAATTAAAGAATTTTCATTGTGTTGAACGTCATTTTATATTTATTTTTATAATTTTTTGGACTAGTATGAACTTGAGTTTATTTGAACTTTATTTAAAATTTATGACAATGATGTATTTTATTTTATTTTATTTGAATTTATGATTAAATATTTGTTTTTTAAATAATTTTGTAAATGCCCGCGGGTATCTGTGGATACTTGCGGATATGAAAAAAATAGGCGGTACTCGCATAACGGATACTCAACGGATATGAGTACGGGTACGAGACGAATATTTATCTAGCAGGTAGTGTACGGGGGAGCTACTACTACCCGTACCTTACTCGCCCCATTGACATCCCTATGCAAGACTCAAACTGGTGCTCGCTGTCGCCGTGATGCCGCTGCCAACCAAGCTAATGAAATTATCCCCCCGCCGTGGCCCCAAAGACTCTTCTCCTCCGTTGCTCAATATGAAAGGTATTCTTCCAAATTTTGCAATAGAGATATTATTGAACCAAGATTCTCAAATGATTTTATTGAGAAGAAAAACTGAGTTCTATGATATATTGGATAATTTGAGATTATTACCTTTCTTGTGTCATCGTCAATCTTATTATCCAGAATTAGTCAGAGTTTTTTATTCCAACTTGCAAATTACTGATGAAAGGGTTATCGTTAGTGAAGTTAAGAAAATACTGATTAGAATGGATATAAATATGTTTTATCATTTCACTAAGTTGGGGACTCACAATGTGTGTTTTGAGGGAAACATGGTAGAGGAATGGAGGGATGACTATTCTAGTCCTAATGCCAAATCAATGATTTGTCATGACAATGTCAACATTGGAGGAAGAATACTTGCAGGATACATGAAAGTAGAAACACGTATACTACACTACATCATATGTCATTGCTTGTTGCCCAAACAAGTAACATTGCCCAAGCTTCAGAAGAAGACATTATAGTAATATGGGCAATGTTGACCAGAAGGAAGGTTAACTAAGGTTATCTAGTTAGGAATCAGATGAAAAAGCAATTAAGAGAATGTCCCTTTACCATAGGCCCACCACATTACTAACATCTTAATTTAGTTTCATGTTCCTCTTGAAGATGAACCCTTTGAGAACATTAATTGGAGGACATCCCCAATTGGTGTTGAAGTAGTTCATTCCTTTGGTTTTGTAAAAAACATTCATCATCAATGGGTTCATAAACATGAAATTGAGGGTCAACCTATTCATGAGATTATCCATCTATTGTTATACTCAATATATTATCCACGAGATTCGCGACCTATGGGCTTTTGTTGATTCCATATTTGACAGTATTGATGCTCGGGTTGGTAAACTTAAGGAAGGCATGGCTTACGTGCACCGCCACTTTCCTCCATCTTAGATGCACTTTATCTTTATGTTCATTAGCAGCTTTGTATTTTTTTATGCACCGTGTAATTGACAATGACATTATATTTTGTTATATTAGCAACTTAATTAATTTTTATGTTTTTTACTACTTTCTTCTATGTTTTTAGCTTTAGATTCAATATCACGCTTGCTTTGCATCCAATTAAAATTTAAATGAATTGATAATGTCAAAATTACGAGTGTAATCGATTACATTTAGTTGTAATCGATAACACAAACCCAAAATTACTAGGATTCCTTTTGTAATTGATTACCAATGGTGGCAATTGATTACATGTGAAGAAAATGTGTGCCCCCCATACGATTTCATCTTAAAATGTGCAGACCCGTGACGACTTTGTTTCATAAAACGTTCAGCCCCAACACAATTTCTCTCTTTGACTAGTTGACTTCTTCTTTGAAGGAAAAATGTATATGGGGTAAATGATTTCTTCATTGCGAAATCATGTGGGGGAATAACGATTTGCCTATATCCGTAAATTTTTAAAACTTGCCTATTATTGTAAATATCGTGGATGAATTGCCTAGTACGAAAAAAACACTATTGGGGAAAGACCTTTTTGTTGTGTTTAGAGTTGTTGTCAACACTTTTAGCAATTGACTTGAAAATTATTCCTCTGATTGTGAACTCTTGGTAGAAAAGGTAATTCACGATCAACATTCTTTTTTTTTTGACTAAATAAATGCATTCCTAATTTAAAGTGGTTTTTTTTATGATTCCATGTTTGTTAGAATGCAGTCTCTTAAATTTATGTGCATCATAAATCGTAGCTGGTTTTGATGGTAGGTTCAGAATGTCTATTATGTTTTGCTTTATGGTAACCTTTTCCGGCAGAAAAAAATTACTTTGTATTGATTACATATTTAGGTCATGAGATTACGTATCATATTGGAATTAACATGTATTATAAATTACTGATTGCACTAAGAAAAATAATCAGGTTTGAATGATAGGATATGGGACCAAAGAAGAAGCAGTGTGGTAAGAGTTATGGTAACTCATTGAAAGGAAAAGGTTGTATGGTAAGTTGCAATGTTCATGTAAGGCTTGTTTTGTATTTTATTATTGCATTTTGAAACTAGTAATAATTGTTGCAAAAGGTGTGCATAAGGCATTCATCTAATGAAGGTGTTAGCTAAATTGAATGGTACTTTGGAAGAGTACCAAAAGGATTTTATTCAAAAGACATCGTTTAGTGCAACATTGTTGGTGTCGAAGGATGTGAAAATATCAGGGGTTTTATTGCAAGAATTGGTTCACCGATGGAGAAGTGATAGTAACAACTTTACAATAGGGTCGAATGTAGTTAAATTTTACTTTTTCTGATATATGATTGAGAAAAAAAATGTTTTTTTTACTATATGTAGGTATGATTGTGGTATATATTTGCTCAAGTATATTGAGTTGTGGGATGGATTCAAGAGTTGGGAGGGAATGCACATGCCTAACTTTACTATGGTAAACTTAAAGCGTATTAATTGCACAAATTTTGAAATATTGCATAATTATTTAATTTGTTAAAAGGATGGATATTTGAATGTCTTATTAAATTTATGTGTAGGATGAAATTAAAGAGTTCTGTAGAGAACTTATCTCTCATCCATTGAACGAACATAAGAGAGATACTTTGATGTCGGCAAAGTTGAGTTGTTAAAAGGTTTACTTTACGTTGAAGAATTTGTACAATGATGAAGTTATGAATTATGTTGTTGGTTGTGTTGTAGTTGAGAAAGAGTTTTCATTTCATAATGAGAAAGGGTTATGTAGTTGAAAAAGTGTATTGATTTCATGTTGGTCCTCACTTGTACCTACTTTAGATGTCTTTGTTTTGTTGACAATGGAGGTTGTAAGATTTGGTGACAAGTTAGACATAATTTTGTAGTTTTACTTAATGTGGTTTATGTTTGTGTGATCAACCATTTTTGGTATTTTTGGAAGGGATTATGATACTTTGACAAACGTTTTTTTTGACAAAGTTTAATAAAGTTTATTTTTCAACACACACTAAACATTTTTCTTCTCTTTTCAAGTCACATCAAATCTTGTTTTCATCCATTGAGGTGCCGCTACATGTGTATTGTCAAAAGTTTATCAATAAAACTTTGTTAAAAAATAATTTTTCTACTTATGAAAGTTAGCCATGGTAGCTATTTTTGGATGTACAAGTCTAAAATGGAAATTGTATATGTTATTTAAAGTGGGTTACTTTCCTAGTGAATGAAAGTTTGATAGGTATTATTTGAATGTTATTTTACTTCCATTTAAGGAAACACAAATACATTGAAAGGTGTATTTATATTGTTAATGAAGTTAAAGTGTTTTGAAGGTAAAATCATCATTTAACATATTCGATCTTAGATTTTAAGTAAGGAGTAGTTAATGTTGTGTGTTTTTATCTCTGTTCTAAACTTTGAGGTATTTTATTCTTTAAACTTTAAAATAAATTGATATAGTCTTTTTAACTCAATGATATTAACATTTTTTACAAGTTAAAGTGTGTTTAAATTGACATTTGACCTGGAACATGTTAAATGGTGTAAATAGGGATGTCAAAAAAATCCGTACCTGCAGGTATCCGCGGATAAAACCCGCAACAGGTAAGAAACGGATATTAAAAATGGATACCCGCTACCCGCAGGTACGGTTATTTTTGATACCCGTATGTTAACGGGGCGGGTACGGGTATCATAGTATCCTTACCCGTGGATACCCGTACCCATTAAACTTTAATTCACAAAAATACTCTTATATATATATATATATATATATATATATATATATATATATATATATATA
>Ga0209589_1006565_pt1 | contig 19160 bp, 12 predicted proteins | sample CowpeawhiteBW_FD_187525 | JGI IMG/M metagenome (GOLD analysis project Ga0209589, IMG submission 187525) | Root nodule microbial communities of legume samples collected from California USA - Cow pea white BW (SPAdes) (version 2) | ecosystem: Host-associated > Plants > Roots > Nodule | place: USA... | reverse complement strand
GAATAATAGATAATAGAGAAGAAACAATAGAGAATGAGAGAGCAACTCATTTGTGTATTATTATTGATAGGAAGAGTCCTATTTATAGATACAATATGTAATCCATAAAGGAAACAAATCAACTTAGTTAACACAAATATTTACCACAAAGAGTAATGAATCATATGAGTAAATGTATCAAATCAATGGACAATCATTAATTCATAACATAAATAAAATTGTAAAAGAATTTTTATTAAAAAATTATAGAAATAAATTATTTTTATAATTTTATCAAATTTATTTTTTTATTTTGTAGATGAATTTGTTTTTGTTGAGTTTGAAAAAGCAGTGCACCTAATGGGACAGAATTGAAAGAATTTGAGTATAGAAAAGGAGTAGTTTAAAGGAAACCCCTTTATACATTACTAGCGTAAACACAAGCGCTATCGCGCTTGTGTGTACGTATTTTTTGAATAAGTTAATAAATAAAATAAAAATATATTTATAAAAAATAAAGTGAAATTTATGGAGAAATTATGAGAAAAATAACTGTTGATGAATAATAGGAGAAAAAAGAAGAAGGAAATAAGTAAATAGTTTTATAAAAACTTGTAAAAGTAACCGTTAATTTTTAAAAATTTAATAAATAATTAAATTGTAAAGGGTAAAGTTGAAATTATGAAATGTGGACACAAAAGATGGAATCCCCTTTATATATAGTTATAGATGTCGTTGGCCTTTTTATTTTGTAAGCGGATGATTATTCAAAACTTGATTTTATAAGTGTAAAAATTATTAAAAAAAAAACACAAAAGTTACATTAGAAAATAGTTAAGATGAACATAACAAAATTTGAAAATTCCAAATCAATTATGTAATAATCAGGTCGTACATTTGTAAAGATGCATGGTGTAAGAGAACATAGTCTATAACATATTTGGGGTATTTTTTTTCTAACAATTCAATATTCGTTCTTTTAAGTTTAAATTTTTATAATTCACCTAACTATTAATAATTAGTAAATGTTGGTAGTAATTTTTTACATTTGAATGATTGTGTCCGTAAATTTTTTTAAAGTTAACAACTAACATGGACAAAAGATAAGGAAGTTAGCAGACAGACAGTTACAACAGGTTTTGAAACCCTACAAAGTATACAGTTGTTGTTAACTGTTAACCTTTTAGTTTCCAGAAACTTGTTCCTCCATATATCCACTATCGTATCCATTCTAACACAGAATCTTCACTCTACCATTTTGGTTTTTGCATCATACATGAACAAGATAAAGGGAACAAATGTAAAATCCTGTCATCCATGCATACAAAGATACTTGTATATTATCATTAGGTTTACAACCATGTGTCACCATATTTGGCTATTCATAGTGTATAAATTATGATATGTTGTGTATTTAATCCTGATAAATATTCTTATTTTGTTATTAGAAAGATGATGATGATGATATCATGTACCAATTTACCAGTTTTGGATTAGTAAGTTGAAAATATATATTCACTGGTGGGAACGTAGTATTGTATTGGTTTTAACTCACTAAGAACTTGACAATGATTTAATATTTTGTTCGAAGCACTGAGGTTTATTGTCATGTATTGCACACAACATTTGAAAGAAAATCATACAAGATTTGTTTACATGTAAGAACATTTATTTACATTCAGCCTGTCCTAGAAGAAAATATTAATGAAGAGTTTTATTCTATTTGGTCACAATAAAGATTAGTCTTTCTTCTTCTTATATCTCCTCTCATCAATTCTTTTTTTATCATTGAATAAGGCAAGCATATCAAGTATTAAAAGCCTGTTTTGAATGTCAGATTTCAACATGATTCTCAAGATTATTTTGATTTTCTGGTGTTATGTTATGACTCACCTTTTAAGGGGAAATGGTGTTTGAATTAGTAAGTTAAATGACCTTTAATCTGGTATCATGGACAATTTGAAGAAGCAATATTATGTTTTATACCATTATTGCTCAATAGTTGTTTGAAAAGGAATCCAGAATTAATGTAAAATGTTTCAAAACACTGCAGTAGTTGTGAAGTTCTTGGAAATTGATTAAGGGAACTCTTTTTTCACATCCACTTTATGTAGATAATCTCAAGAAATCTTTCTATGCTAAATAAAGTAAGTTTTCACATAATGATTCTTTATCAACCATCTGATAGAAAATAACAATCAGAATTATGCTTTTCACCACATGAACACACATCTACTTAATTTCTCCAATTTTGTCATGTTAGCTTCATTGTTACAATCAAGTGAATTTTTATAGTGATTAATGTCTAATTTGCCTAATAATTGTAAATTAATATTTTAGGCTGGAGAAAAGGCCTCCAATGAAGAAGAATTAGATGCTAGTAATCTTTGATATGTAAAAGGACCAAATAAAATGGGTGCACCAAAAGTTTTCAGATGTGGAAGAAGAGGAAGAACAATGGCTGGTAAAAGTTCAATTACTCAGCCAGCAACAAGACATGGCACCAGCAAACTGACCAAATATGATTTAGCTGATCTAGAATGGACCAATAGGATTCCAGAGTGTCCTACATACTACCCATCAGAGCATGAGTTTGAGCATCCTTTAGTTTTTCTGCAGAAAATAGCTCCTGAGGCTTCTAAATATGGTATGTGATAGTAGGTTATAGATGTTTTTCCTTTAGTTACAGGTAGTTCATTTGTGTTTATAGAGTAAGGCTTCATCTTTAATTGAAAAGTTTACAGGTTTAAACCAGAGTTATTTATTCAAACAGTTCAGAAGTATCTAAATTTACTTTCTGCATTTCTTGTGTCTTCTTATTTTAGTTGCATTCTTATTGATTCATTGTCATATTTCAGGTATATGCAAAATTGTTTCTCCAATTGCAGCCTCTAACCCAGCTGCTTTTGTTTTAATGAAAGAGAAAAAGGATTTCAAGTTTGAAACAAACTTACAGCCTCTTCGTCTGTCTAAATGGAAGGAGAAGGAAACGATAACCTTTTCTATGAGTGGCAGGTGAAACAATGTCATGCTTTTAAGCTTTTGTGATGCTTAATTTATGTAAACTAGAATAAGTGTTGGTTGTTACTGTTTCAACCAGAAAATATACATATCATGAATTTGAGGCTCTTGCAAACAAGACATTTTTCAGTAGATTTCACTGTTCTGAAGGTCTTTCTTCTTCATGTGTGGAAAAGTTGTTCTGGCATGAGATGATGCATGGAGAGAAGGGAACAGTTGAGTATGGAGTCAATGTTGAAGGTAGTGCCTTTTCATGTGATCCTGATGACAGGCTTGGAACAAGCAAATGGAATTTGAAGGTTGTTTTTCTGATTTGTATGCTTACACCATTTCTTTGTAGTGTTCTTTTAACATCAGCATCCTGCAACAGACTTTTGATTGTCATTGCTTCTCAAAAATTAGAGTCTGCTGATGTTAATATATTAGTCGTTGATTGCAGTAACATTTTTCTTCCATGTATTTTTCTTTTATAACATTTTGCATTTGATTTCAGAATTTCTCACGGCTGCTGCAGTCACCCTTACGTTTAGTTGACAGGGAAATTCCAGTAAGAAAGCAATCTTGGAAACCAAAAATGAATTCAAAAGTTAAAAGTTCTTCTTTCTAATTCCAATTCTAAATTTTAGGGAATAACTGATCCTATGCTTTACATTGGAATGCTGTTCAGTATGTTTGCATGGCATGTAGAAGATCATTATTTGTACAGGTACATCTAAGCACTGTCTCCTTTTCCACTTCCCTATCCATTGATCATTGTTTAACTTTAACATGCATGATATTTCTGTCTTTTTCACAGCATAAATTATCATCACTCAGGTGCAAGTAAAACTTGGTATGGAGTGCCTGGCTATGCAGCCTATGATTTTGAAAAGACTGTCTTACAACAAGTGTATTGCAATAAGATCTTAACAAAACATGGAGAGCATGGAGCCTTCAAGTTTCTTGCACAAAAAACAACCATGTTCCCACCAAATGTTATGTTACAACATGATGTGGAAGTTTACAAGGCTGTACAGAAACCAGGAGAGTTTATCATCACCTTTCCAAGAGCATATCATGCTGGATTTAGTCATGGTAATCTTCCAATCTCTTTGTATGTGTGAATTTGATTACACATGTTCAGAGACATAAATGATTCAAATTCTAGTTTAATACATGTACTAGAGTTTGATTTTCAGGCATGATGAGGTAAAGATTTTAGGTTCTTACTAATCATAGATAGTTTTAACTATAACTTCTGAAGTAACTTTTATAAAAGTACACAATCTCACCATACATGAGAAAGACCTTGTCTAAATTCTATAGATTATTTGCTTCTTTTTCTTGATCATAGGTTTTAACTGTGGAGAAGCAGTAAATTTTGCCACCGATGATTGGTTTCCATTTGGGGCTGCAGCTAGCAGGCGTTATGCACTTCTCAGAATGATGCCTTTAATTCCATATGAGGAACTTCTTTGTAAAGAAGCAATGTTAGTTTACAAGTCTTCAAGAGTCAGAAGTTCCAAGAACAAGTTTGAAGACACAGCATCTTATAAAGCTATAGTGCAGCCTTTCTTGCATCTTATGCAATTTTATATGACATCCCTTTTGCGGCTGAAGAAGAGTTCAAGAAACTTGCGAAGTTATTCAAATACATCAGGTTTGCTGATATGCCGCATATGCCACAGGGATTGTTATGTAGCTTACCTGCTATGCAAGAACTGCTTTTCTCATCCAATTTGTCTTTTCCATGGTAAGACATCATCAATATATTCATTTTTAGAATTGTTATTTCAATTGCTTCTGTAATTGATAGGTTAACTTGCTTTCAGTGACATCTTGGATTTAGACTTCATGATGCTCTGAGACGTGTTAACTTTCAGTTTGTTTGGAACATGATTTGGTTCTTAATGACATGTTTTTCGGTTGTGTTTATTGTATCATGCAGACATTGCACCAAATACTTGTGTATGTGGAAGGTATTATTCTATTTTTAAAAGAAATGACATTTTGGAACTGGAAGAAGCTGCCAAAAGTTTTCAACAGAAAAAAGAATGCTGCAATGAAACATTCTCTTTATCAAGTTTATTCTCCTATAACAGAAATGAATGCATCAAACATCTTGAGGTATGTGGAAAAATTGGTAAAGGCATTTTGATGGATTGGCATTGAAACTTCAAAATCTTAAAATTTTACCTTTCTTTTCTAGCATCACAAGCTAAAGGGGTCTAATTCATTTCCATTTTTTTTTAAATTAAAACTGAAAGCAGGATAATCCTTGGCAGCAAGAAAAGAGTGTGAGAGGAACTGCTAATTCTCCAGGTGCAGCATCTAAACCGAAAACACAAGTAGCTGACTGCATTAAGCACAGTATTGAAAATAAGACAAAAATGCTGCATTGGACAAACAATGTGCTTCCATCTGAGAAGGGTACCAATAGGCCAGAAATAATTTATAACTTGAGAAAACGGAAATCAAATTGATCCTATAAATTCCTGCAACAACTTCTATGGGCAAAATCAAACAATTGAATCTGAAAAATTGAAATAAGCTGTTAACCTTCTTAGTGAATTCACAGGGATAGCCACTATCGATGTAGATTTCTCCTTATTCATTTGTTGAAACACACATTATTTGAAAGTTGCATACTGTATATTAGTTTAGCCTTTTCATTTCTTCTATATGGTATTATTTCTGAAATTTGTTAGCAGGATACACTAAATGTTGAGAAGATTGCTATTTTTCTCAAACATTGTTGATGTTGTAACTCGACAAAGGAATTATAGTCTTTGTTCTTTTGACTTTGTTTAGCATAAAATGTTTATCAGTTTTAACTCTAGTGTTATCTCCTCGAATCGTTTTTGTTTTCTCAAATATAAGGGGCCATTTGTCAATTACATGGTTCCAACAACTCCTCTATCATGTACCAGGTACACATGTGACAGATTTTTGGTACTGAGGTTCTTGAATGATCAACATGATGCCAAAACGGGCATTAGCTAACTTGAAAATGTGAAATTGATGAGATGCCTCTGGTCAAGGGACCTACAATAAGAGTCATGGCTAGATTACAAGAGGAATGAGTCTCAAATGCGCATGCAAGGTCCAAGATGAACTTCACATGGACCAAGGAAGATGTGAAGACCTAGTCTAGGACTCTTTTGCTTGTAAATACTATATTAAGACTTTATTTTGGACTTTTATTTTGGGCCTAGTAGAATAGGGTTTTCTTTGGCCATGTATTGGGCCTCTAGTAGAAATTGGGCTTTAGAAAGTAATTTGGACCAAAAAGGGAATTGGGCCTTGAATTGGAGCGCATAAGCTAGAGAGATCTAGAAGCTTCATGCTTGCTCTCCAAGGCTCTCAAATGAGCATCCCTAAGCATGGCAAGTGTGACTTGCTTAGGTGGCAAGTCACACCTCCCACATGCTCCCTTTTGGCTCCAAAATTCAACTTTCTATACTCCTTTTTTCCTCCACTTTTTGGAGACTCCTTAGTCTCCTTTTAGCCTATAAATAGAAGGGGACATGTATTTTTCAGCTTGAATTTTAGTAGAGAATTGTTGCCTAAATGTGTGCACATCTTCTCTCCTTTGAGCTCACTCTAGAGTAGCCTCCTTGCTAGTCTACTCTAGCTTCCTTCCTTAAGAATTGGTCTCACCTCTCTTAAGAAACCTTTCACCTACACCAAACCACACACTTCAAGCCTCCTTCCTTCATGCTTCTGCGTTCATCCTCATTCATGGAGCTCTCCATCTTCACAAAAGCTTCCATGGAGCTCTCCATCTTCACACAAGCTTCCATGGAGCCTAGAAGAAGCCATCAGAAATTATAAGCTTCAAAGTAAGATTGGGTAGTTTAGTAGGTTTTTTTCCCAAATTAGCATTTTTCCAATAACTTAGGCAAGATAAGAATTTAGATTCAATTGACTACCTTCAAATCACATGCTCTCACATCAGAGTTATTGAGTGTCATGCCATAAGTCACTATAAAAGGGCATTCATCAATCATTATTTATCAAATCAAATATAGCATTGTATCATCATTCAAATAGCCATAGACTCATAACTTCAAAGCAAATGGATATACCAAATCATCTTATTGGTCATATCTCTAATCGGTGTAGAATTTCCAACACACTCTCTCATGGTGAGAAATTAACATTTCGACTGTAGGATCAGATGTTTATGGGTGGTCCAAGGAGAACTCGATATCATGTGACGCAATAGTCCAACTGAACCTAGGATAGCATATTAATACCCACTTAAAATTTAGTACGTTTATGTCTAAATCAATCTCACAAAAAAGATTTATAAATATAATTTTAAACATGATTACAGTAACAATTGTTTAGGCTGATGAAAATAATACACCTTGAAAAGTCCAACACGCCTAGGATAAGCTAGGGAGTGGGTGTTAGGGATTATATAATGAGCTCTAAGTCCAAGATGTTCCTTGTCCCAGTCAAACACACTTTAAGCTTGTATTTGACTTTTCTTATACTCTTATAGTAGAGGGTTCTAAGATTTGGTTAAATTCTTACTTTTGAGAGTGTGAGTGTACTTGGGGACAAAGGGCTTGGGAAGGTAGTCTGTGTTGTAAAAATTTTCACATAGTGTTATTCTCTAGTTGTCATTAGACAACGATTTTGGTTTTTCTTCGATTTTGGAGTTTCCACATTATATTTGTGTGTATCCTTGCGTTTAACTCATTTCTATGTTAATAGGGTATTTTTTTGGGGGTAAAAACGGTAATGTTCTTAATTGATGATGTGTTTTTCTCAACAAGTGGTATCAAAGCTATGGTTCGGTAGGATTTTTTCTTAGTATGCTTTATGGTTGCAACTTAGTCTAATCTTCCACATCAGAAAAGATTAATTCCTTGTTGTAGGAGAATTATCCTTATTTGTTCAACTTGTAATGAGAAATTTGATGGAAGGGTCATTGTTAACGTCGTGTTGGCGTGGTGAAGTTGCAGTCGGGTTCTTGAATGTGCGAAGACAATGAGTCGTGTTGGATATGCAATGGAGTTCACGTTTGGTGAGATGCTATTAGATATGCGAAAGAGGTCGCAGTTGGTGCTCGCGTGGCCCGATGAGTGATGTACGATGGAGATCTGATTTGTGTGATTTGTAGCTTGCAGCATATGCGTGGAGGAAGTGCTCTATTTAGGGATGGCAAAAAAACCCTTGCCGATGGGTATCCGTGGATAAAATTCGTTGTTGATAGTTGGTACCCGCGAGTAATAAGTACTCGCGGATAGCGAGTAACAAGTAATTTAATACTCGTTCATTAACGAGTTGGGGTGGGTATCATATTACCCATACCCGCCGATATCCGCGACCCATTAAGAAAATGAAATTACATTTTTATCCTTTGCTTTTATGTTATTAAGTTACTCATGCCTTGCCTGCTAATATTTTTTTTCTTATCGCTCTTTGTTGTCGTCAAATGCCAGAGAAGTATTTCTCCTCTCTGATTGAGGCAAATCAAAACGTTGGCCTTGGCATTCTGACTCTCAGCAAGTTTGAGTTCAAAGTTGAGGTGTTGGCATTCCGATGTTGGTGTTCGAAGTTCGAAGTCGAAGTTAATGGTGGGCTCGTGGTAGTTTTTGCCTTGAGGTTTAAAACCTGACGTAGAGGGGCAACAAGGCTTCTGTTTCACTCGTGAGTCGTGAGAAATGACGAAGAAGATCGATTGAGACGAAAGTCGGGGACATTGTCGGTGGTGCTTGGAGTGGCATGGGCAGAGGCATATTACAATGATAGGTTGTGTTGTTTGGTTCTCGCGGCAACTCCTACGGTGGTGACAAGCGTTTCCGACAACGTCTCTCACCGTCGCGGGGCATGTGGTAGCGGAACCTGCTACTAGATTCATGGTGACTCATAGACGTGAAGGTGGAAGGGAAACCCTAATGCCTTTGTGTGGGAGAAGAGGAGAGAGTTGGGTCTAGGCAAGTTTTTACTCGTCACACCCCTCATTTTAATATTTGCACATATTTTCATTATATGTTGGGTTGTTTAAGTTTTTTTTGCACCTGTATTTATTTTTCTTATTTGAAATTTAATTTGGATCTAATAAAAAATATATTTAAAAAATATTTCTGAGTACCAACGAGTACCCACGAGTTGAAAAATATTTGCGGGTTTTTTTAATACAGGTATTTGGTGGGTAATGGAGCGAGTAACAGGTACAATTTTTTCATGCGGGTCGAGTAGTGGGTAGGAATTATCCGTACTCGACCCAACCTGTTGTCATCCCTAACTCTATGGTTTATAGATCTACTTCGGTTGTTCTTGTGATGTAGCTTGCGGATTTGGGTTGTTGCGTGCGGTGGACTGTGGTGTTTGGTAACATTGGATCTACATGGTGAGGGTGGAGCTCGAGATCTCCAATGATGTTGTTTTGCGTGGCTCGCGCGATGCTTCGTCGGTGACGGGTGTTGCATCCAGGTGTTGTGGCGGTGTGGTTTCCGATGAAGGGCTGGTTTGGTTGTTGTGGTGACTGTATGGAGGGTCGATGGTGGTTATGCGGTGAAGAATATTAGTTGTGTTGTAGATTTGCTTTAGGAAGAAGGAAATTATGTGGCAGCTTCTAGTTGGTCCGATTTCATAGTGGAGGATTATGACATGTTGTAAGACCTGGGAAAATTAAATAATTAAATAAAGAATTATTTAATAAATGCGGATAGTAGAAGCCTTTATGACATTTAATGTTAATTGTAGTGATGTGGAAAAGTACTAGTTCAAGTGGTTGAGAGTACTTGAGTGTGTGAGAGGACTTGGGTTCGAGTCCTATGTATGCCATTTGTGTGTTGTTTGAAATACTTTAATTTTAATAATATGCATGATTATGTTGAATGATAACATAATTATAGAATTATAGAAATTATCAAAAACATGATTTGGTTGATGTGGTTGTGCACTTGTCTTGTGATACCATGGTTGTGTGTTCAAACCTTACTGAGAACGAAATTGATTTCTTTATTTTTGCTAAATGTAATTGTGAGTTGAATGCGAAGGGGTGGAGAAACCTTAGAGACATTGGACAACAAAGAGAAGGGTTATGAAGGGAAATTATAAATAATTAAAAAGCATTTTTCGATTTTTTTTTGCCATTAACCATATTTAGGACCATATAAAAGGGGAAAATAGAGTAATTAGGAGGGTTTTTGAAGTCTGAAAACCTATAGAGTGGTAAGGAGCAGGAAAATTGTCAAAAGAGGGTCAGAGGAAATCCAAGAGAGCTGAGTTGGGAGAGCACTAAGGGAACCAATTTGGGGCCAGAAGAACCATCCACCTTCTTTTATTTAAAGCTGAGAAAAACCAGGTTAGGGGAGTTCTTTTGGCATGTCTTTATGATTGAGGATTTTTGTATACTCTGAAATGCATGTATGATAGTGTGTGATTGTGAATTTTCGTGCTCTACAGGGTATGGTTCAGAGGTGTAATTGTATTGATGTTGTTGGAGCAATCTTAAGCAATTGTATGAATATGATTGGGGTAATTGTATTATAGGGTTGTTGTGGTTCAATCACGAATTATGGTGGTCCAATTAGGTCTAAGCATGTCTATAAGGATTATTGTTGCCTAAGGGATGCGTGATAATGCTTGCTTGGGGTTTTGGTTTGAAAATTCTGCGTTATGCGTGCGTGAACAGGGATACCCTCTGCTAATTTCGCTCAGGCAAGCCAAGCTCGCCTAGGCGAGAGTTGTAGAGTCTTGATCTTGTTTCTGCTCGAGTTACTCGCTTAGGCGGAGTGCCTAGGTTTTTGGGCGACCTGCTATCTCGCTCAGGCGAGTACCTCTCGCCTAAGCGAGAAATCGAGGGGTGTGAGATTTTGTTTTGGGCACCTCGCGTAGGCGAGGAGGTTGATGTTTGGGGGATAAGGCTTTTTGCCCAGGCGAGAGGTTCTCGCTTAAGCGAGACCTCGTGCTTAACTTTGTGTTGTGCTTAACTCGCCGCCTAGGCGAGAGTTTTTGGTGTTAGGCGAAAGGCGATCTCGCCCAAGTGAGGAGAGACTCGCTTAAGTGAGACTTCGCAGATAAACCAGGTTAGCATGCTCGCTCAGGCGAGAAAGCTTAGCCTAAGCGAGACAGGCCTGGTCGCTTAAGCTAAGGCTTTTAGCCCAAGCGAGTTTAGTGCAGTTTGTGTATATTGATGTACGCATTGATGCGAACGTGGATCAAGAGATGTTGTGCCATGAGCGGGTAGGTTCATGGATGGTGGGTGACATGTGGTGGTACGAGCGGGGAGGTTCATACTCAATTACTCTCTTGTGGGGATACAAGCGAGGTAGGTTCGTATGTTCCGTGCTCACAGTTGAGAGATGTTGTGTGCAGGGAGGTACGTAGCTAGTGGATCACATATGTTGGACTACGGGCAGGCAGGTCCGTAGATTAGGACTACGAGCGGGGAGGTTCGTAGAGGCAGGACCACGAGCAGGCAGGTTCGTGTGAGCATCATGAATCCTGAGTCCATGGCTAACTTTGTTGTTAAATTGGAGGTTTAAAAGCCTTGGGGGTATTAAGGATCTGACCATGGTCTAACTATGAGAATATAATTGGGTGTGTTTTATATTATTTAATTGATATGTTTCTTATATTCTTTTGAGTTCACCTTTTCTGTTTGTGATTGGCGATGATCGTGTAATTCGTTACACGGGAGCAGATGATGATACAGGTGATGCTAAGGGTGCTCAGGCGACGGAGTGAGGGCTAACTGGGATAGAGCTAGGGATTTACTATTGTTTTCATGGTTTTATTTGGAACTTGTAATAACTATTGATTTAATTTCATTTGAATATTGTCACATTGAATATTAAATTTTGGTTTTTCCCGCGTATGGGATTAATAATATTGCGACGTTTAAACTTCTTTTTATATCTTTAAATATTTAATTAAGTAATATTCATTAGGGATGTTACATATGTGGCATCTCCTGGTTGGTCAAATTTGAAAGTGGAGGACTATGACACGTGGCAGCTCCTGGTTGAACAGACTGTGAGTGCTAGTGTGAGTTTTTTCTAGAAGTAATTTTATACACGGGCATTCGCTAATATTGATGCAAGGTGTGTGAGGATTATGCATGGGCATTGGTCAGCATTAGTGTAGGGTGTATGGTGTTTATGTGTAGGTGTAACAACTCAGTAGAATATTACTAAATTAAAATTATTTTAATATATAATAAAAAAATTGCATTCATTATACTATCTTTCCCAAAACGTGGAAAAATTAAAAACCTTTATTCCATCGTCTAGATTCAAAACCACAGTATATAGATGTCGATTACAAGTTCCGAGTTTGAACAAGTAAATGGTTACAAAATCTTTGAAAATCCATAAAGAAATAAAACTCCATAAAAACTTTCCCCAAGCTAGCCCTTCTACGGCTCTATACCTCACCAGCATCATCTGCAACATCATCTACTCCCGCGTACCGAATTACATGATCATCGCCAATCACAAACAGATAGGGTGAGTTAACATATAATATAAATATAAACATCACAAATTCAACTATAGACACATCATCAGAGAAACTTCATCCTCTGATTCCACAAATCATGGCCACCACCATGTTTATCCATGTTCTACATCTTTGAACCGCAACGCCAAGTGGAGTTCCCAATATGAATCGTAGTTCGTACTCTCGACATAAGATTAGCACATCACTAGCTACAACCTGTGATTTCTCAATTGAGTGTAGACCCTTCGTACGAGCCACAACTCGCACACTCACACCGGTAACACACACCATTTTGAGCCACAACTGAAGGAATGTACAATGTTCATCCTCCATCCCGAGCCACAACTTAAGGGATGTAATTATGAGCCACAACTTAAGGAATGCTCCAAAAAAGTCCATCCTTAAGGTATCACCCAAAGCCTTGTAGACCACACACATCCAAAGCATAAAAGCCACAAGTCGTGTAAAACTCTAAATCTCCTTTTGCACATGAAACCAAAATACGCATTTGTATACTTCATATACTCAAATTTACAGCATCACAACTCATATGCAACATTCAAGTATGAGCACACATCCATCCCTTTATAAATTCGGATATGCTCATATCTTAAATCAATGCCAACATTCAATTTGAACCCAAGAGTAAACCATGCTCATATGAAATTATGAAATAATAAGGCAACATGACATAACTCATTTATTCATACAAAGCATAAGTCTTACCTCAATCAGTAACTACATGAACCCCCCTTTTTACCAATTCCTTATGTCAAATTAAGATTAACACTTGGTCCTTTAAACTCATATATACTTGAATTGATACAATTGCACAATTACACAACTCACACACCACATAAGACACAATCAAAGCTATATACTTATTTTGCATGCCCCTACAATCCCATTACATTTAAAGCATGATTATCATGTTCCCATACTTGCCCAAAACCTATCATGATCATGTAACACTTGGTCATAGTAATATCATCAATAATGGCCTTTTTTCACACACTTATAACATCATACATTCAGGCTAACATATATAGATTTATATATTTAACATGGCTCAGCAAGTAATACCAAAACATACTCATCAATCACCCATCTATATATATGTATACATTCACCAACAAAGGCCATACCAACATTTAAGCACACATAAGCATCCATTACTAATCATACTCTTAGGGAATTGAAACCAACAATCATGAGTAACATACATCTCTAGCTACATACTTCCAATTTAAATATCCACCGTTCAAAGTAAAGAACAACATGTTATGGATCACTTGTCAAAACTTCACCTAAATCGGACGGTTAACGTACCAGGAAACGCAGTTTTACAAAAACTACACAGACTAGAAAAAATGGTGGCGCCCAACGCCCAAAAGTGAGGAATTTGGCGCCTGGCAGTATAAAATCAGCGTCCAACAGTCCCTGCTACGTGAAAATACGAAAAACAATGCTTTTTTCATGAAAAATACCTATTTCACTCATCTAAGCATCGCCTAGCAGCGAAGAACAACCCTCAAGCGGTTCTTAACAAAACCCCAGAAACTTAGTGGTTACAACATGAGTCGCCTAGCGGCTTTGAAGGCTCGCCAAGCAGTCTCTGGAGAATTTCCATAAACCCAATATAATCCAGAAAAATGTATAACAAATATCCATGCTTCTCATACAATCAACATTTACGAAATTAAAATTTAAGAATAGTGGTTACAACATCTCATTAGAGAATAGTTGCCAATTGTTGCTTGCGAGTGTGTGGCCACCTGACCATATTTTAATTTAATAACAAGTGTGGCACCACTCAAGCATATTTAGTTGTCGGCGAGTATGGTTTACTCAGGCGTATTTAGTACATAGGGTGGGGTTAGCCAGTTGAACTTATTGGTCTGACGAGTAGGATGTTCTAGGACAAATTTAATATGTGAGTGGGGTTAATCACTCAAATTTATTTGTCGTCGAGTAGGTTGTACTTGAATGTATTTAATATGTGGATATTTTTCAATCCTTGACGTTTTTAGATGCTTTTTACTCAAATGTATTTCAATTTATGGATATTTTTCAATCTTAGTGTTTTTAGACACTATGGTACTGGAGTGTATTTCAATCCTTCGATATTTTTCAATCGTTAATGCTTTTAGACACTTTTGTACTTAGATGTACTTCAATCCATGAATATTTTGTGATCCTTAGTGTTTTCAAACGCTTTTGTATTCATATATCTTTGAATCGTCGAGTATCTTTCAGTCCTCGGATATCCTTAGTGCTTTTAGACACTTTGATACTCTAATATCTTTCAATCCTCAAGTATCCTTTAGTCCTTAGCGCTTTTACATGCTTTGATACTTGGATATCTTTTATACTCGGATATATTTCAATCCTTAGCACTTTTAGACGCTTTGATACTCTAATATCTTACGATCTTCAAATATATTTCAATCCTTAGTACTTTTAAACACTTTGGTATTCATATATCTTTCAATCCATAGATGTTTTAAACCCAAGCTTAATTGAAGTAGCTTTTCAGATGTGCGGCATTGCCATGTTTTCGACTATAATTTGCTACTGAGTTCTTCAAGTCAATCCACTATGCAATTAGAGTCATCCGAATTTGGGGCCAATTTGCTTCCATGCTTATCTTTTCTTGGATCCCCAAGTTTAGGCCAAATTGGATACCCTTTGTGAAAGACGTGTTCTCTAAAGTGTGTATTGTCGCATTGCGTTGCTCGGTTCTTTGCACCTCGTATATAAGGTCAAGATTGACTTGTAAGTTGGCTCATTATGAACTTTGTCAAAGAATTGTCTTATTTAGAGGCTTCTAGAAGCTCAACGAGGATCATGGCATCTACTCCGTATGTGATTCAGAAAGGTGTTTGTTTTGTTGAGGATTAGGGAGTGCAGTGGTACCCTCAAAATATAATTGGAATCTCATCAGCCCAAAGGCCTTTGAGTTGGCCAAGTTTTTTCTTTAACTTGTTCAATATAACTTTGTTTGCTACTTTAGTTTGACCATTGATATGTGGATGCCCTATCGAAGTCCATAAATTCTTTGAAGCCTTTGTTAATGAATAGTCAACCATTAAGAATGATGATAAATTCCTATTTTAGTCATATTTCAAATACATTTTGACACTTATCTTGATTGATTATCTTGCATAAACTTGATATTTTACCCTTTTTACCTAGAATTTACTAAAAGCATTGTATATAAACATGTGTGGTGATTTAATGAAAATTTTGTGCGAATTATTGCAGTTTAGAAGAAAAAAGAGTCAAGTAGCTTGAGCCCCAACATCACATATTAAGTGTTGAAAGGCAGTTTCAACAAAATTCAATTTTCCCTTCATATCTTAAATTGAGTAAATGGTGCATGAGCCATGCGAGGAGAACTTAACCATGTAGGAAAATCACCCATGAAAGAAACCTTATAGATTGAACATCACGAAGATAGTATGAGCTATGAGGAACCTCTCCATTGGAATGAAAGCTCGCAAGTTGGCCACCATGTTTAAAGCTGCAACTAAGACTGGAAACTTTATAAATATAGAGCAGAACCCTATTCTTTGATATCTAGATTCTTAGACTTCTCTCTAGGACTTTTCTTCTACTTTCACTTGTAATATTTCCTACACTAGAGAGAGACATGGGGGAAGGCAACAACTCCTAGGATTGAATGTTAAAACTAATACGAGTTGCTAAATTTCCAAGTGTTGGGATTGGATGTAACTCTCTGAACTTCTATATCGTACTATTTTATTGCTCTATTCAAGTGTTCTTTCACATCTTATTGATTTAATTTGATTTTTATCGTATGATGAATTGATCAGCCATCTACTACATCTAACTTGAATTAGAAAAAAGCTAGTTTAAGTTATAGATCCAATTAGATCATCTAATGTTGTTAGGTTGAAAACATGCATCTATATGCTTTAGTTGGTGATAGAGTCTTGATCATTAATGCAAAGGGTTCATTCTTTAGGAGTGCAAATATCACACTAAGTTTGAATAACTTTAGATCCTAGCTTCAAACATGGGTCTAGGATTATATTAGTGTACTTCTAGGAACAACGAATGAACATTGGTAATTCAATAAAACAGTAATTATGCTTAGGAATAGAGTAGCGAAATCTAATCCCAACACACTTAATCTCATCAAGTAATTTGTTTTAACTTGATTTTTTGATCATCATAGTTTTACTACCAATCTATAAAAATTACAAATTCAAATAGTGTTATAGTATTTGATAAAGATTAAACAAATTCTTTTGGATACGACACTTGGTACTACAATTGAACCAGTGCACTTGCTAGTGTGATTACTCTATTTAGAGGTCATCAAATGACAACAGAGTGGGGTAAACCATGCATGCATACTACATTCTCTCAAAAGAACTTTTGCACTTATTGTGCAGTGAAAATATTAAAAATTTTACGTGGCCTTTGATGAGTGATAACGATCTAAGTATATCTATTCTCCATGTAGTGAAGAGCCAAATAGTAACAGTTATATGTAACTCCCAACACTTCTTGAATTTGTGGCACTTTTCAATGAATGTATGAGGCTTTTTCTTGTCGTCTATCATGTCTTACCAATGTGTTATTGGTTGTTTATTTGTAAACAATCTCAAACTAAATCATTTTGTATATTATTGTTCGATGTTTTTCGACCGCTCAATTTTGAGTGATCTCGGAGTTGACATTCATACAATAATTTCAAAGACATTTGGATAAAGTAACATATAAAAGAATAAAGTGGTTAGGAGTAACAAAACGATTAATTGAAAAAGAAAATTTAATTTATATAATGTGCCTTATTATAACTTTGTTCAAAAGAACCCTTTGTAAGGACAAAAATCGAGCTAAGGAAAAAAAGTATATCATTCTCATCCATGATTCAATTATAGTACATTACCATGAGACTTGTGGTCTAGAAATAATTTCACTCAAGCCTCACCGTGGGCACCGAATGTTCTTAGTGGATTTTGACAAAGTGTCTTTGAGGTAGAGTATAAGGCTCTCAAAAGCTAAGATGTTGCCTCCTAGTGCGAGAGCTCCAACTTTCAAAGAGAAAAAGGGAAAATCCACCTCCAAAAGCTCTTTAATACATAAGTGAGTAAGAGAGTAAGGATGTATATAATGATAATAAACATAGAGAGTAATATGATTTAAGTCTCATAATGTTGGGAATCCAAGTGTAAGTCAGTCTCATATTGGTGTTGTATCTCCCCATGAACCTCCTTCCTCGAAAGACCTAACAAAAAATTTTCCGACTCTTGGATTGTGAATCGGCCCATCTGACCTCTGTCACGGGATAAGAAAGTATATAACATGTTGCATAAGAAAGTATAACAAGCTTTTGAGGTTTAAAAAAAAATATTTCGGTCTAAATATTTTGAAAGATTTTAAAAGAAAAATGATTTTTTCACAATTAAATTTTGACAACTTTTTTTATAACATGTTGCATTTTCCTGGTGACTTCTCATTTTCTTATTTTCTCATTTCTCTATATTTCAAAACCACTTAAAAGATGTTACCTTAGGTTGTAAGAGAAAGTTGCCAAAATATCATTACCCTACAAATATTTACTTTTTAGAACCAATGTTTCAAAACATATTTTAAGTTATTCCAAAATATATATTTTAACTCATTTAAGTTGCGATGTTCGATATATGAAGATATATACAACATTGATCGATCATTGGTCAGTCAAGTTGCGATACTCAACATATGAAGACACGTGTGACATTGACCGGTCATCAATTGGTCAAGTTGTGATGCTCAACATATGAAAATATGTGCAACATCAACTTCGACTGATCATCGACCAATCAAATTACGATGCTCGACATATGAACGCATGTGTAACATCAACTTACCAACGACCACATTTGTGTAATGACGTCACACGGGAGCAGTGTCGAACAATAGGAGGAGTAAATATGCTTCGTAATTATCGTTCAAAATAAAGTTTAAAAAACAATTGGACCATGATTAGACCAACCCTAATAAGAGTTATATAGAAAACTATAAATAAAAGTCATATGATTGTTAGGACTTCTCTCTCACATTTATTACAATATTAATTGTTTATACCGATGAAATTATTACTGACTTAAGCATCAGAACCTGTTTGTAACAATTACACTGAATAAACAACACACAACACAAAAAACTGTACAAAAGACCCAAGTAAAAACCTAAAGACACAATTGAAACAACGTTAAGTAATTATAAATTAATAATCTAAAATATATTTCAATTTATTATTATCTAAACTATTTCGAGATTATATGTTATAATATAATATTTTATTATTAGATTTTATCTTTAAAGTATTTAAAAAGAATATTTTTATAATATAATAATTAATTATTTAATATCTTAAAATTGTATAATATCTTTTATCTTATAATATAACAATTAATTATTATCTTTGAGTCTAAAAAATTCTATAAATACATCATCCTTTTCATTCATTCTCACGCTTAAGAAAACTATCATTCTTCTTACTTAATCACGCCCAACCATACGCACTTTGTCGTCGACTCCGCCTTGCCGTGTCGCCTCAGACACCTGCGCGTTGTGCCACCGCCGCGGTCACTTGATTCATCCTTTTTCAGCTGCTCCACCCGCCTGGGTCTTCCCGTCGTCCACCTATCGTGGTTCGTCCTCTTTTTTTTTTTTTTCTTTTCTTTTTCATTTTTGTT
>Ga0209589_1006564_pt1 | contig 19171 bp, 10 predicted proteins | sample CowpeawhiteBW_FD_187525 | JGI IMG/M metagenome (GOLD analysis project Ga0209589, IMG submission 187525) | Root nodule microbial communities of legume samples collected from California USA - Cow pea white BW (SPAdes) (version 2) | ecosystem: Host-associated > Plants > Roots > Nodule | place: USA... | reverse complement strand
ATATATATATATATATATATATATATATATAATGATATTTAGGAATAGTATATGATAATTCACTATAAGAAAAACATGAAATAGTGACTAATTTAGTCAGTAACCTATATCAGTCACTATTTTTTGTCATTGGTGGTAGTAGTTGATTTATTGTCTGAATCAATGATTAAATTAGTAACCATGATCAAATCAGTACTTGATTTAGTGACCAATTTAATTACTAATTTATTTGTAATTTAATGACAAATTTTTTGGTCAGTAATGATATTTCTATTTAATTTTAACCACTTCGAACATAATTTAATAATTAGTTTTCTAAGGTATTTTTCATCTTATCATACCTTAATTATACATTTGATTTTCTTTATGCGATTTCTTTCAATAGTCTCACAAATTATTTCTAAAACTTATATTTGTTAGTTTTTTAATATTTTTATTTATTGTTTATTTTCATCATGTAGAATAATATTTTGATATATTCTATCTAATTATTTGTTATTTTATAACTCATTATTATCATACTGTAATTTTTTTCACTTTAATTGTATAAATAACTTTTATTTACTACAATATAAAAATTTAATGTAATTGCTATGAATATTTTTTTGTCACTATCCAACATATATTGAAGTTCAAAAGATATAAAATCTATGTCAAAATTTTATTATTATGTTTATTATTTGTTCTTTGTGTCATTTTGATCAAGTGATGTATTATAACTTTTATTAGTGTATAAAAAAGAGATTCATTAGAATTTAAAAATTTGAAGTAAACAAACATTTAAAATATATTTTAATATGAATATTTATTTTCCTTTTATATTTTTTTGAAATATTTTTTAATTTTATCAACTAAGTTCATCAATGTTGTAGTTTGCAAATTTAATAAATGTTTTGGTTCTCATAAAATTTTATTTGGTATTCTAATCTAAAATGTAGATAATTATAATTTATTTCAAAGTATTTGATATGGAAGAAACAATCTTCATCCTAATATTGAATATTTGATAATATTATGTTTTCTTTACCGTAATTTTTTACTTTTATAAAAATTAATATTGAAGTAGTTAGAACATGGGTACGGGTATGGGTACGAGATTATACCCGTTACCCGGTGGGGATGGGAATGGGACAAAAGTCTAATACCCGTTGGGTTTGGGTATGAGGATGGGGATGAATTTTTTATGCGGGGATGGGTATGGGATAGCGAAACCCGTCCCCGCCCCGCCCCGTTGCCATCCCTAGTTATGGTTAGATATGATGTATCAATTATTCTCAATTCAAAACTAAACAAATAAATAATTTATATTATATTTTAAGATTAGGTAGCAGTCAATTAAAATTAAGTGATGTATAATACTTTATAAGGATGACTATTATTGTTATATTTCATTGAATTTATTTTATATTTGAAACTTTATTTGGTTGAATTGTATTCATAACAATTTTATCTTGACGATGTGATATATTTACCGTGTTAATTTTTTTCTTAATATTTCACAGGATAATTTGAAGAAGGTAGAAGGTATATGGGAGAAAAAATTTAAAAAAAAATGTTTATCTAATTGGTAGAATACTTTAAATTGTACAGACAACAAGTCTATTGGCTGAACAACTTGAAACATGTTAATGTATTGGTATCTTTTTTCTAAAATGACATAAATCGTTATTGATATTGATTTGTTACATATATTAACATGTTGAATGTCATATTATCATTAAATTTATTTTATGTTTGATCTTATCATTAAATTTATTTTATGTTTGATCTAATCATATTCATAAAAGTTGATTTTATTATTATGAAATATTTTTAGTGTTAACTATTTTATATTAATATTGTGCAGGACAATTTAAAAGATATGGGTAGAGGGAAAAAATTTCAAAAGCACGTACCATTAGTTAAACATTTAGGATTTGTACTATAAGAACAAAACCAAAACACTTGCAAGGTATATGAATAATTTGTTTAATATCAATGATTATATTTTTACATTTATAATATATTGTCGATTATTTTTTACTAAATACTAATGACTTAATTTTTTTTTATTTTGTAGGTGCAAAATCTTTGAAGATGTTGTCATATGCTATTTTTTAAATACTAATTTAATATAATTGTATAAAGTAAAATTAGGTATAATTTTATATGTACATTTTTTATATATATTTATATATTTTAGTTTTTGTAATTTTAAATGTAATGGATATTTTTACATTTATAATATATTATCTATTATTTTTTATTAGATACTAATGATTTACTCTTTTCTTTTTATTTTGCAGGATCAAAATCCTCGAAGATGTTGTTGTCATATGTTATTTTTTAAATATTTATTTAATTTAATTGTATAAAGTAGAATTAGGTATCATTTTATATGTATATTTTTGGATATATAGCTATATATTTTTTGTTTTTGTAATTTTAGATGTAATGGATATTTATATTTATATTTCATGTTTATTTCTTTTAATTGTTATTTATTTTCAAACTTTTAAATGTGATTTATCTATTCATTACAACATGATAGCTATGTAGCAATTATTATATAATTTATAATAATAATAATAACAATAATAAATATTAATTAATTATGACATAAAATTTGGCAATATAGTGACAATTAATTAATTTTACTCTTTTATATATTTGTCATAATTTGTTATTATTATTATTAGTAAAAAAATATAATAATGATAATAAATTTGTCACTATTATCTTATATGTTTGTGATATTTCATTATTGTCACTATCACATAAAATTACTAGTGACAATTATTTTTGACACAATAAAATTTAGTTTTAGTACCATTTAAAATTATTGTCACAAGTATAATAGTGACATAAATACTAGTGACAATTTTTATTTTGTCCCAAAGTACTATTAGTGACATATTTATACCTTTTAGTGATGAATATCTATATCACTATTTTAATATGAAATCATTTTTAGCAGAGAAATCAAACCTTTCCTTTGCTATTCTAAAAGATTTAGGAAAAACATTATGCTCATTAATCATGTCTTTTAAATCGACGACAATGTGTGGATCAAGAGAATTTTCAAACCTGTATATTAAAGAAAATGAAATTAAAGTAAATCATTAGTGTACAGTTTTATAAAGTGAATGAGTAATATAATATTGAAATTAAAAAATTGATTTTGAGTTTATAACCATGCACCTCCAAGCCTATTTTGAATTTCATGTTTTGTGTCATATATGTAAAGTTGTGCAAATTTAGGAGCATTACCAGACATAGGTAACAAACTACCAGTAAGATGATATGATTAACCTTGTATTCTAAAAGTAGATGGCCCTTTTCCATTATTGAAGGATTTATCTAATTTTTCTCTTGGTGATGTAAAGGAAAAATCATGTTATATAACTAAATGTTCTTTTGAAAATTCTTGCTTTGACTTGAGTTCTTGTTAAACAATAGATGTTGAAGAATATTAGGAGGATCCTTTAAAAGTGGGAGTTGAACATTTCCATTACCACTACAAAGAAAAAACTTTGGATTTCTAGTGTTTGGATATTTTTTAATTCTTTCTTAAAGCCACATGTAAGCTCCACATTCTTGGCATACATATACAAAGTCCCCAATGTCATAATATTCTACATAAATTAAATATCATAAATAATCCTACAATATAAATTTGTTATATATTACATTATTGGGCTTCTATACAATAATAATTGTTGTAATAGTACAATAATACATGTTGTAACAGTTGAATTCATTAACATAAAAAAGGCTTTTTACGTCTGTGGTAGGTCAAACATAACATCGACTAACATAAATTTACGTAGGTTACATTTATAACATACGTAAATTTACATATGTAAAAGTAACATACATACATTGTTTTTTATTTTTTTTCAGATCTGCAGCAAATCTCTTCGTCTTCTCCTCCTTCACATTATGCTTTTTCTCCTTCTTCCTGTTCTCCTATTTCTTTTTTTTTCTTCTTCTTATTTCTCTCTTTCTTCTTCTTTTTCACATTATATTGTAAAATGACACAAACATAACACATCTAATATAAACCAAATATGAGAGAAAACACGAAAGAAAAATGCAAAAACAAAACTTTTGGTATGGAGAAACACCACTGTGGTTTGCGATGTCGCTGTAGTTAGGTAAAAACACCTTCGTCGTCGCTCCTCTTAGAAGGAGAACCACTATTGCGTCGCCACTAAAGTTGGAGCAAACACCATTTTCGTCGTCGCATAACACCGTCCTCCACCGCCTCTGCACAAAATGGGTAGGTTTCAACGTTTCGAGAAACAAAAATGGAGAGCCATATAAATTGAGGCACACAAAAATGGAATCAAAGCAAAAACAAACATTTGAAATCGCTTGATGACGCCGCCCACAGGAGAAGAATACCAGAAATATAAATTTTAACGTTTACGTTTGGTGCCCTATGGTCATATTTAAATTTTCGTCTGACTTACGTCTGACTTCACCTAGTCAAAAATTTACGACTGACCATAGGGCATTAGACATAAATTTACATGCAACCTTATGCAGTCAGACGTAAACTGCGATATTTCCGTCTGACTTTAGGTCGCTAGACATAAAAAATTTATCACTTATTTAGAAGTTTGCAATCAGTCATTTTTAGTGTCTGATTCCTCTACGTCAAGCATAAAATTGCATATGTTAATTGTCTATTTTGTGTTAGCGATTCAAACAAACATCATTCACATTAGCATAAACAGGATCAATACCCCTTATATAACCTTGCTCATATAATGATTCACCATTTGTCATTCAATCCACATTAAAAAATTAGTTAGGAAATATATCATCATCAAATGATTAAATTTACATAACATATAATTATAGGTGCATACTATTTATATGGATATGTAAATAGGTTTTTGTTGTCTTACCATCATTATCTTGAATTGTAGTAGACACATTTTGATTAAGGGTAACATCATCTTTTGTGCCTCCTGTTGTTGATTGCCATTGTGATACTGAGCTTGTGTTGCCAAAATTACTCATGTGATTTACTTGAATGGAAGAGAAAGGGATTAGCCAAACTAAGAAGGAAGAAGAAAGGGTAATGTAAAGAGAAAAGAAGAGGTGCACAAAGATGGAGCAGGAAAAAAATGTGACTTAGCGGGAAAAAATGGTTTTGTTCAAAAAAAGAAATGTTAATAGATTGAATGTTTAACACGTGACAAAGTACAATTATTATTTTAATAATAAGTAATAGAAGTGAAAAAATTTAAAAGGAAAATTTTTAAAATTTGTGAATAGTATGATATACGATTAATGTAATAGATAAAATTATTAGATTATAAATTTATATTAAAATTAATATAAAATAAATTATAATAATAATAATTATTATTATTAATGTATTATTTTTTCTTGCCATGCAATGTAATCCTAACATGCAACTAAATGATGAATGAAACTAATTCTAAGTCTATATATGCAAAGCTAGTATAGAAAATTGCAAAAAAAACTATGATTTAGCATGTCAAAGTGAATCACAGTGATTAGAATTGAAATATGAATGCTTACTAAGTGTGAATGGATTATATAAAACTTGTTTTAAGCGCTAAAACAAATTGAAATGGTGCAAATTATTCATATGCAAACTAATTGTCAAAATGTCCACATGAAAACCTAGAATGCTACAAATGTTTGTTAAAATGTTCCAATGAATCATGAATACAAATATAATGGACATGACTTAAATACTAATATCAAATAAAGTATGTGTATATGATTGATTTCTAACAGCAGAATCACAAAATCATAAGTAAAATTAGAAATCATAAAGCTACTACATGAAATAGGACAAAAAGAGATTGTGCATGAATGCATAACTATGAATGTAGTTTGAATAATATTTTGACCTTAAAACTTAGTCTATCACATTCTAATTGAAGTTTAAGATGTTGAATTAAACAAAGAATGAACTAAATCCCAAATCCTAATTTGAACTAACCTAAATTGACGAACTAATGAGCCATTATTTTATCCTATTTTCTTAGCTTTTTGAATCAATCTTAATTGTTCATATTTCTCTATTGTTAGTGCGTTTTCACTAATTGAGCTTTATTGAGCTAGTAACTCAGAATTTAATTAATTTGAATTTTCTTGTTCTAATTTTTGTTTATTTATTATTTTCAGGTTTTGTAATGAAGCAATTTTTTGACCACGTCATATGTGTCATGTCAACACCTTTTTCTACGTCAAGCAATAACTTGGACTCTTTCTCCACATCAACTCTAGTGAAGAGGAGTCATTTTTTGACTTTCAAACGTGTTATACTTGTGGGCCAGATTTGGGCCTATTCCTAGGACAACTACGATTTTTTGTTGTTGATGATTTTGATGTGACCACATGACTAAGGAGGGTTACGCATGGTTTTTACATTTTTTTAAAAACATAGACAACTAGTATAATTATGGAGAACATTATCTGCACACAAACTTTAATTTTTACGTTTTGAAAAAATCCACTTAGGGTTTTACATTCTGTACTTGAACAACCACCACCCAAATAGGGTTTTTGCATTTCTCTACAAATTTCACGTTTCCAGTTCTGGTTCATATTTCTTTTCTTTTCTCTTTTCTTTGTTTCAAGATGATTTTCGTTTTATTATTTTGTAACTCAATTTCTATGGAGAAATAATGACAAATGATTGACCCCAGCCAAGGATGGAGGCTAATGCTTAAGAAGACTAAGCATATTTAGAAAGGAAGTTCACTAATCTCTCATCCATGTTCATTGTTTTCATTATGTTTGAAATTCAGTAAGTTGACTTAGTTGACTCAATCTTAGTTGACTTGTTGACCTTTGACTAGGTTTGACTTGTTGACTAGAGTTGACTTGACTTAACCCAACATGCTAATCATAGTTTATGTTTTTTGTAGGTTTAAGTAAGGTTAATTATAGTGAGTGATGAGGCGCAACCCTAGTGGAGAAATGGATATGATATGGAGCATAGGTGGAGGAGAGAGAAAGGAAAAAAAAACATAAAGTAAAAAACATAAAGCAAATGTACCTTTGTACTTTTGGTCTCCTTTGTTTTTAGTACATTTTGACCACTTTTTGGAGACATATGAGACACCTTCTTGATCTCTTTTTGTGCTAGAACGAAATTAGCCTTGCACACATCATACTTAGCTCTTTTGTCTCTCATTTTTTTAACCTTAATTGACCTAGTTTCTATATGATAAGGTTAGGTTCAAATCCTTGTCTTGTTGTTATCTTGATATGGTTCAAATCCACTTCCATTACACACAAAAATAGTGCTGGAAGAAAACGTGAAGATTTTAACAAAAAGTTACATTCTTGGTGTTAAAAGAAAGCTCTTTGAGTCTACTTTCCAACAAAAAAAGAACCAAGGCATTTGGAGTTCTTTGGAGAGAGTTATGGTCAAATTAGTGAGTAAAGGTCAGAGTTGCTCATAATACGTGAATCAACATTTTCAGGTTTTGTTTTGGCAGTTTGGCTACGGTTTTTGCATCTCTTTAAGCTCCTAAATGTGGTTGGATAACATGTCGTTGGATGCTTAATCATTGAGCTTCAACTCCATTAGTTTAAATGCATGATAGCTACATGTTTGTGTCTTTGTGTATGTCATGTTGAGTCTTTAAATGTACCTAACTTTTTCTTGAGTCATATGTCATATGTGAGCTTTAAGTTTTCTTATTCTTGTCTTCCAAAGTGCTTGAAATATTGCAGAAATTTATGTCTTGTTTGATGTATACTCCATGAAATTGATTTTGGCCAAAAACTTTAGGAACTAAGTGTTCAAGACACCTAAAAACACCTTTCTCATCATCTTATGAAACTATTTTTGAAAAGAAGAAATTTTTTGCTACACTTTTCTCATTTGACCGAGAGCATTCATGCTTATTGGTGAACCAAAAATTGAAAAAATCACTAGGTGTTATGCTACTAATTCTTATATTTGAGTGTTAGGTGATATTGGCAAATTAGTTCCATTCTTTAACTTGGTTATTATCTTTCTTTGGTGTATACATGATTTAAGACTTGAAAATGCTTGTTCAAGTGCTTCCCATAGAGTCTTTAAAATGTGTTTTGCTTGTTTTAGTCTTGTTAAAAGTTTTGTCTCAAACTTTTCTTCTTTAGAGTTTAGCTTTCCTTATTTTGGTGGTTTTCTTGCTTGTCATTAGGTGTTTTTTGTTTTGTCATAGAAGTTTTCTTTTCTTGACTATCCTTGAGTGTTATGGTTGAGCCACTTGCCCTGCTTGTGAAAGGTTTCCAAAAATTTTAAGTGCTTTTTCACTCCTTTTGAAGGACTTGAGTGTTAGTCTTGCCTTATTTGTTTTGGGGGTGTGAATCAAACACTTGGGGGCTGTTTTTGGACCATACTTGGTCTCAGGTGTATAACATTTTTAACCAACTAATTGCTTCTTTGTGTCTCATTTTGAGCTTGTTTTGTAAGGAAGATGAATTTGGACTACATAGTGGAGGAGGAGGAGGAAGAGGTGGAGTCACATACACCATACTCACCTCCAATTGTGACGCCTCTCATGCAACCAAATGAACAACATACCCTTGCACAAATTGTTAGGGAGATTGAGACTAGTATAAGAGAGACATTTAATCAATTGAAGGCGTGATGAGTCATTATTTTCCTTTTATTCCATTGCCTTTTTGTGTTCATCTTGATGGATGTTTGGTGCTTAATTGTCTATTTTTAATGCATTTTCATCCATTGGGCTTATTATTTTGAATTTTGATTAATTTGGCATTAATTAGTCTTATTTTTGTTTCTAATTATTTTAGGTATTTTGTGAAGCAATTTTGGAGCTTGGACACTAGTCTTAAGATGAAGAGATAGTTGCCACATCATTGCCACATCTGTCTATGTCATTTCCACGTCATTTAATTCATTGGGCCAACATTTTCAGCCCATAGTGGCATTTTTGTAATTTTGCTTACTAGAATGACATTTTTGTAAATATGTGGATTTATGGTGATGTGACCACGAGTTTGAGTAGGGTTTAGTGTTCTTAGACATCCATCTTCTTCCCTATTCATTTTCACGTTTTTAGGGAGCACCCACTTGGGGTTTTCATTTTGCTCTCATTTTCCACATGTTTTGGAGCGTTTTCAAGCATTTGCACACTATTTCAATTTGTTTTCTTCATAGTGGTGATGTATTTTTATTTACCTTTGCTTTGTAATTTCAATTCCATGGCTTTCTGATCTAGTGTATTGACTACTTGAAGGAGATACAATTAAGCTTTAAGGTTCTGTTTTGCATTTGTGTTTTGCTCTCTCTTAATCTTTATTTTGTGATGAATGGATAATGTTACTTTGTTAATGCTTAATTTACAGATTGAGTGATGTGTTCTTGGTTGATTTTGTTCATGCTTAATGAATTAGGTTGCCTGCCACATATGAATAGATGTATGCATTGCTTAATTGTGTATTGAAACACGTTTTTGACCTTCACTTAGTGGGTTTTGAACAAGTGGATTGGGTGAGACCAGAACCCTAATTTCATGACCCAAGATAAATGAAATTGCATTTGAATTCAAGGAAGTCAATACTCCTTTTAATTTGCTTTATTAAAATTTTCAAAAACCGTTTTTCCTAATTATGGAATTTGAATCTTCCAAGCCCCCTATGTTGAATTGTATCTGGAAAGCTTTGAATGAAAGGTTTGGTCACTAGGAGACGACCTTGGGTTAACTCATGAGTATTACATTTATGTGTTTTATTTGGTTGGGTACGACCTCGATCAGGGAGGATAGAAGACAAAGTGAGATTATGCTCCAAGAACATATTCAAATGCTTGAATTTCGAGAGGAGGAAAGGATAAAAAGGAGGTCCTCATCTGAGAGCTCCTATGATGGTGAACGAAGGATAAGAAGGCACATAAATGATGGTGGAGGGAGGCATAATACTCAAGCAAAAAGGCAACCACCACCCATCAAAATTCTAAAGTTCAAAGGAGAAAGCGACCCAAACATCTACATTGAGTGGGAACAAAAAGTGGATCAAATTTTTACCATTCATGTAGTTAGTGATAAAGAGCAAGTAAATTAGGTAGTCTTAGAATTTGAGGATTATGCCATGACTTGGTGGCATCAATTATGTATGGACAATATTAACCAAGATCCACCTATGACCTCTTGGATGGACATTAAGCATATTATGCGTGCTAGATTTATTCCTTCCTACTATAGAACAATAATAGAGCGCATATTCTAACTAAATCATGTGACCCTGCTAGGTCTTTTGAAGAACACCAATTCATATTTTGAAAATTTTATTAGAATCATAAAGCCTATAGCACAATGAATATTCAAGATGAAGCATGTTTGTCAAAGCTTTAGTTAATGGAGAAGGAATGGAGCATAAAAATATAATTTTATCCATAATAACATAAAACCATAACAAGTCATTGGCATCCATATTTACTTTTTACGGATAGCAATTCAGGCAATTAGTAGACTTAAGACATTGGGGAAGTAATAACTTTTGACTTTAACTATTCGACTACCAATACTAATTTTTCATTCCAAGTATTCATATTTTCCTATAAATTGTTTTACCTTCCCATGCTTTAGCCACATGAAAATGTTTACTAATATTTTCTTACACAAAGATGCAGGTATATACTAGGTAAATAATGCATAACTCTAACATCTAAGTTTTTATAGGGATTTCTTATTAAAGAAATTTAAATAATACTAGTGCAATATTATGCATAGGCATGTATATATTTTATCATATTCCTTTTAATTGATCGATATGGACAAACCTTGTGGTATGCCATAGCTAAGTAGTGGCATCTTTGGCAATATTGATGAGATGAACAAAACCATTTTTTGACGAAGTTTGTTGTTCCAAGATTTTTGGTTTCTCCTTCACAATGTCCCATATCAAAGAATTTACACCTTTATTTGATTACCGCAAACTTCCAAGAATCATTGCATTACTGTTTTCATCATTCTCAGGATCCCACTTGCATTAGGAAGTGGTAGCAAATGCAGTGGTACATCTACAGGTGCCATATTGGATATTCCTTGGTGATCTTGCATAATAAGCATGACCCTTGCAATGCTAACAAAATTTTCAGCATGATTGGAAAATGTAGGAATAAAAGAAGAGATTATATGAAAAATCCCAAATACGAAAAATGAAAAATTATAAACATTTTTTCTCTCTTGAAAACTAGTAAATGGACATTCGTCGATTGTCTTCGCAATTCAATTGGGTGTTCTAATGTGCTCTCATTCAGTAGGAAATCATTGTCGTTACAACCTTGCCCATAGTTGGTCCAAGGCGGGAGAGAAACTAAAACTGATGGAAATCACCCTAAGGCCTTATAGCTTGGGCCAATGGCTAGGCCCATTTTCTTTATCTTGTTTTTAAATAAATAAATATTTGTTTTGGGCCTTGAACTTTTGGGCCATTATTGTCTTTATGTTACTGTCAACTTAATCTTTGGGCCTTTTAATGTGCATCCCACTTCAACAAATATATCTTCAAGAAGCCCAACCTCTCTACAAACAAGCCAATAATGCAACTTGCGAGTCCAACAAGAACAAACCCTCATGCATCAGATGTGGGCCTAGACTCCAAGCATTGAGGAATGCTTGACCACACCAAGCACCATGGAAGCCCTCCCAAGAAGAATCATAAGGAGCATGTCTAGAGGGGAGGCTTCTCAATCTTTATCCTTGTTTTGCATTTCCTTAGTTTAATTTCTCTAAAGTTGACTTAGGTGACTAACCCTAGTTGACTTATTGACCTTTGACTAGGTTAACTTGTTGACCAAAGTTGACTTGACTTAAGTCAACATGCTAATCCATGTTTACTTATTTTTATAGGTTAATTAAGACTTAAAAGCAAGTGTACTTTGGTGGTACACTTGGACCACATGGAAGCACCATCTTTTAGCTGAGAATCCTCCTTAGGAGGGTCATTACACTCTTTTCTTTGCACCATTTAACCTACCTTCTAGAATGTAGGGTTTCCTTTTTGCTATGTAATCCTTTAAGAACTTTTGTCTATTTACTCAGAGACCCTTAAACCCTTCTATATAAGGGGTGCTCTACTACGTGTAAAAGTGTTGAACATTTTGAAGTAAAAACATACTCTCTTGTATCTATTTCCATGAGTTTCCTCCATAGGAATGGAGATTTCACTAGCCTTATCTTGTTATGCAAATGGCGGCCCTTATCACTCATCTATAGAGTTGGTTGGCAATATGTCCCCTCTATGAGTAGCTTTGTTTGCTTATACTTCTATTCCATTTACATGATTTGTTTCCGCTTTTGCTTTGATTTGTAACTCAATCCATCACTCTCCTTCTCTAGAACCTCTAAAAGTGAACCTTCACATTTAGATAGCTTGCTATCTTAATGTCCAATAGGGATCTTCTCTAGGTTTTCTTAAGACAACATATCACCATATTCGAAAAGCTAAAAATGACCAACTTAATCCTTCTTCATTTGGTATCTAGAGCCTAGGTTATCTTTGAATATGGTGCTTGTTATATGTTAATCGTGATATTCTTGTGGTTTTGCTCTTAGTGGACTCTCGACCTTGTGGTGTTCAAGTTGATGTGCATAAAATATTCCCACTTCACATGAGGTTAAAGTATTTAAAACCAAATCTCCTTGATATATGTTGCTTGGTGAAGTGAGAACATGAATTTTGGTGCTTATATTATGTTTGGCCGAGAGCTATGAGCATTGTTACCATGCCAAAATTTTCTTCACATGCTTAAAAGTGTCTTTAAATGTTCTTAGCCTTGTTTTTGAGTCCTTTGTCATATGCCTACTTGAAGTTTCCTTATTATTGTCTTCCAAGTATTTGAATCTTGCATGAACTATATGTTTTGTTTGATGTATACTCCATGAAATTGATTTTGGCCTAAACTTGAGGAACTAAGTGTCCAAACCACCTAAAAACACCTTATCATCATCTTATGGAACTAGTTTGTGAAAGAAGAAAATATTTGCTGCATTTTTCTCATTTGGGCAAGAGTAATAATGCTCCTTGGTGAACCAAAATTGCAAAAATCGCTAGGTGTTATGCTACGAGTTTTCGTATTTAAGTGTTGCGTTATATTGGCCATTAGTTCCATTCCTTGACTTGATTATTATCTTTCTTGGTGTATGCATGATTTGGGACTTGGTAATACATGTTTAAGTATTTTCCATAGATTCCTTAAAATGTGTTTTTCTTGTTTTAGTCTTGTTGAAAGTTTTGTCTCAATTTCTCTCTCTTAAAGTTTAACTTTCTTTGTTTTGTGCTTTTCTTACTTGTCATTAGGTGCTCTTTGTTTTGTCTTAGTAGTTTTATTTTCTTGAAATTCTTGGAGTGTTGTGGCTGAGCCACTTATCTTGCATTCAAAAGGTTTTGAACAAATTTTTGAAGTGTTTTCTTCACTCCTTTGGTGGATTTTGAGTGATAGCCTTGCCTTGTTATTTGGGAGTGTGATCTAAACACTTAGGTTGTTGTTTTGAATTTATTTGGTCTTAAGTTTTGCTTCTTCCTGACACTAACAACCTCTTTTGTTCTCGATTTATTGAGTTTTTTTGTAGGGAAGATGAACTTGGATCCAATTGTGGAAGAAGAATAAGAGGAGTCAGATTCAACATAGTCTCCTCCAATGGTGACTTTCGTGGAACAATAAGATGATCAAACCACCCTTGCTAACATCTTCCTAAAAATGGAGATTAGTAGGAGAGAAACGTTTGACCAATTGAGGATAAATAGAAGACAAGTGAGATTATGCTCTAAGAACACATTCAAAGACTTGAAAATAGAGAAGATGAAAGGGAAAAGAAGGGGATCTTCATCCGAAAGGTTTTATGATGGTGATAGGAGAAGAAACAAACACGAGTTTGGTGATGGAGGAAGGATGCATAACTCTCTACCTCAAAGGTAACCACCACCCATCAAATGAGAGAATGGCCCTAACATCTACATTGAATGGGAACAAAAGATAGACCAAATATTTAACATTCATGTAGTTAGTGACTAAGAACAAGTAGATTTGGTAGTCTTAGAATTTGAGGCTTATGCCATGACTTGGTGGCATCAAATTTGTATGGACAATATATTAACCAAGACCACTCACGGCTTCTTGGAGAAACATTAAATATCCAATGTGTGTTAGATTTGTTCCCTCTTACTATAGGAGGGAGACTCCTTTGAAGCTCCAAAGGCTTCAACAAGGATCTATGTGTGTGGATGAATATTACAAGCTAATGGAGTCCATGCTTCTAAAAATAGGACTCCAATTTGAAAGTGAAGAAGACAAGGTAGGTAAATTTGTGAGTGGTCTCAAAAGAGAAATTCAAGATGTAGTTGAATTATATTTGCATTCCACACTTGATAAAAATTTACACTTGGCCTTAAAAGTTGAAAGCCAACTGAAAAAGAAACAAGAGGCCAAGAGGAATGCTCCTCATAATGAATACTACTACAAAATTTGGAAGGGTAAAGAAAGAAAAGATGAAAGAACACCCTCCAAAAATCTCCAAAACCGCCCACTTTAGACTAATTCGACTAGAGTTCCCCATGATAATCCAAACTTTTCTCAAGGTTCAAGAACTAGTTCCATCAAATGTTTTAAGTGTTTAGGATATAGTCAGATTGCTTCAAATTGCCCAACAAAAATGAATATTATCTTGAACCCTAAAAGAGAGGTTGAAAGTGAACATTCTTTCCCCTCATCCTCCAAAAGCACTTCCTCACACACTTATTCCTCTTCTTGAAGTCCCCAAAAAACTAGAATCTCAAAAAGAAAACATTTTTCACTCAAGGTGCCTAATCAACAATAAACTTTGCTCCCTCATAATTGGTAGTGGAAGTTGTGTAAATGTGGCTAGCTCAAGGGTTGTGGACAAGTTTGGCTTGAAAACCATCCTTCATGCCAAGCCTTACAAGCTATCTTGGCTTAGTGAGGAAGGAGAGATCAAGGTTGATAAACAAATTTTCATCAATTTCTCCATTTCGAATTACAAAGATGAGGTTATATGTGACTTAGTGCCAATGGTTATGATAAAGCCTTTTTGTCTCCTGAAAGACTCAGTCAAAACCAACTTCCCCTTAAAAATGCAGTATAAGGAGAACCTTGGGAATCAATCCGTGGACATGGCTAAAGTGAAATGCAAAATTTATGCTTGAATTGTGGTGGGGAAATTTATTCAAATCAACACTTGAAAACATAAAACTCAAAATCATCAAATTCAAGAAATGTTATGAACTATGCATGAATGCATGACATGCAATGCATAAAATGGTAGGGAATGATGAATTAGTTGATCCTAAATGCTCAAAACGTGTTTAATGATCAAAACTAGGCTAATCCAATGGTTAAATTGGTCCAAATTCATCAAATTCGAAATCTGCCCAAAATCAAGAACATGTTCATGAGCCAAGTGCATGGTAACCTCATATTGAGATCTTTTGATGATGCAATTGAAAATGTAATGATGCAAAATGGTTATAAATGATCTCAATTGCATGTAGAAACTAGAATCACTCGATTTGGTGCACTACACACAAAGTTCCCAATTTCAAGAACCCTAATTCCTAAATTTGAGCAGAAACATGATTTTGACTGATTCAACCAACTCATACAACAAAAATGCAATTAAAAGTGCTGAAAGCTTCATCATGATGCTATGAATGAAACCCTTATATCAATTTACATCAACAATCGCCCAAATCATGCAACCACAAAATTATGCAGAAACAAAAACTGGGAAGTGAAGTGTGATTCGAACTTGGTGATTTGTGCATGGAATCATGAAATTGTTTATGCTAATAGCTTGTGGAGCAGAAGGAGGAGCTAAACGAAGCCACAAGTTGAATCAAAACACAAAAATAATGCTAAATTCGAATTGAACATTAACATAGTATGAAATTATGCAGAAAACACGAATTGATGAAATGGTGGTGGAAATGGGTGTGTGATGGTTCGAATAGCTTCAGAATCATCCCAGGAGTGTGCACGAATTTACAGAACTTAAAATGATTGAGAAATGAGTGAAAATTTCAATGGAATAATAACTAAGGTGTGTGTAAACGTGAAGTGGTGGAATAAAAAGAAACTCGAAATTGTAGCAACAGTGCAATGAAGTGGAGAAATATGAGTGAAATGAGCTTGACTACTACCATTGGTCTTGAATCCAACCCATTCATCTTGTTTACTCCGAAACAATGATGTATAGAGGTCTTTTGGACACACCAATTCATAGGCCTGGTTCCAAAACCTAGATTTGTTAAGGTAGGGTGGAGTTCAATCTCAAAAACTGGTAGCCAAGGTGGTGGTTTAGTGGAAAATGATGATGAACATTATGAAATCATAGGCCAAATGAACAGTACTAAAATTTTCATTCATTGAAGCTCAAATCCAGATTACAATACCAAAAATGAGTACAAGGAATTGCCCCAACATTCCTCTCACCAAGGCTTGAGCTATTCAAGCTTCCAAAGGCAAATATGGAGTGAAAATGAGTGATTTTAAGGGGGATTTCGAGTCCACTACATGAGGTGTTGTGTTGTTGTTAAAAAACAGTCTAAGAATGGTCCAAGAAACCTGCAACCTCCCTAGGAGGTTGCTGGGTCGTCTTCCCATGCCACCAAACCAAATCTACCTTAAAACCTACAATACACTAAGCCACCTCTCACCAAATGAGCCCAAACTTCAAAGTGCAGCCCCCTATTAGATTTTTGGCAATCCCAAGGCCCAAACTAGAAACATTTAGTGTCCTAAAGTGCTATAAATGATTGGCTCTTGATTTGGGGTCCAAATGGCAAAAGTCAACTCTAAGGTCAAACATGCTACTTTTGCACACTTCATGCTTTGCGAATGTACAACCCCTTCTCAGATTTTTGGCAATAAAAATGCCCAAACCAGTTACATTTAGTGTCCCAAAGTGCTTCAAATGGTTGGCTCTTGATTTGAGGACCAAATGGCAAAAGTCAACTCTAAGGTCAAACTTGTCACTTTTGCACACTTCATGCTTTACCACCAACTTGACCTTGCTACTATATGAACTTCTAGGCCTTCAAATCTTTAATTAAACCTTGCCTAAGGATAGAGGACATGCACTCAAAAGCTCAAGTGGAAGGATTAGCTTTACCTAGACACTACGTGTACAACTAAGCTAAAATGACAAAAAACATGAAAACTAAGACATTTGCTCAATTGGCCCTAAACCTCAAATTTTGGTATTTGACCACTTCCAACAAGTGTAATTAGGCATTTATAATGATTCCACAAGGTCAAATCACTCAATTTGGAAGAATTTCAAAAAGTCAACTCTAAAATCAACTATGTCACGATTTAAAGGTTAAATGAGTAAAATTTGACTCTTAACACTAGGTTTGGCTAACCTAAGACCCTATGACTCAAAATATGATGCAATCACACTCAAGTGATGTTTAAAAACAATCTACAAACACTAATTCTATGAAAATACGAAAATGTCCATGATAGCCATACCAACATATTCTCTTTTAACTTCCAAGGTAAGAAGATTACACTATTACCTCTTTCATGCAAGGAAGTCAATGAAAACCAAATACAAATGTTGAAAAAGTGAAAGAAGGAGAAGGTGCAAGGGCATGGCAAAGAGGCCAAGAAGACCCCACTCCCTATTTCTATCCACACCCCCCTCTTTTTTTTTCCTCTCTCTCACACACACCCGTGGGACCCACATCCCACTCTCTTTTTCTCTCTCACACACACTCGTGGGACCCACACCCCAATCACTTTTCTTCTCTCTCACACATACACATGTGGGACCCACATCCCACATTTTTTTTCTCATTCACGTAACTCACCTCTCTTCACTCTTTTCTCTCACAACACAATAGACTCTCTCTCACCATTAACCCACTCAACACTAACCATCTATGCACCTTACTTCCCTGCACCCACATCAATCCACGACACACTAACCTCACCAAACCTGCTCACAACGCTAACCTATAATCCCTCTCTTGCACCTCTCAACTCACGTGCACGCTCATTGCACACAAAATCCTCTCACTACACCTCACTCCCTCACGCACTCACTGCACTGACTCACACCTCACAACACTCATTCTCTCACCACATACACCACTAACACTACGAAAATTATATGGACATTGGTTTTGAACTCAAATTTGACATGGCTAACGTGGCATGACATTTTTTATTTACATTAATTTTCGTTTAACGAAAAGAAACCACTGCACGTGCGGTAGTTAGAAATTTCTTTTTGGGAAAAGCAAAGGATGAGGATGTAGAGACAGAGAGACAGAAAGAGAGAAAGTAGAGAGAAGCAAAGAAGTAGTGCTTGATATAGAGAAGCAAAGAAGCACTTGACGGTGGGTTAGAGGACACAACGACCAGTAGAAGTCATCCACAACGACGATTCCACCAGTTTTGGGTTTCAAGTGAAAGGTGTGTTTGGAAGTGTTTGCAGAGAGAATCAAAGAAGCATTGAGTCAAGGGTTTTGGAGATTAGGGCTTGCAGAAATCTTCAACGGGAACACCTCCTCCACACAACAATGAGACAACGGGAACAAACCGTTATTTTGTAAGTATCCTCTATTGTATTACAAAGATTATGGTTGTTCATCGTTGATGGTTTTGATAACCCATTGTTTAGAAGAAAAGGTTAGATTTGTGGTGGCCATAAACTTTGTCATTGGTTAAAAATCTTGGGTCTGTGAACCAAAATATTCAACATAACTTCCCACCTAATTGTTCTTCACTCCCCACTTTTGACCCATTTGTGATTTAATTTTTTTTGTCAAAAATCCATGGCCAACATTGTCTACCCATCATAGAATGTGATGGTGATGGAAATATAATTGTATTATGTTAAGGTTGTTGTGAGGAAATGTAATTAGCAATGAAGATTGATTTTTTTATTAAAATTGGGTGATGAAGACCAAAATACTCATGACAACTCCTCATGTAGGACTTCTTTACTCTCCACTTACCAATAATATTCGTATTTTTTCCATTTTCATATAGGGTCATCGTCAACATTGTAATATCCCTAAGGAATATTACGAATTTTTAATAAATAAAATAGGAAAGAAAATTAAATACCTCATTTAATATAATACCATTTCCCAAAAACACGGGAAATTTCAAAACTTTAATATACATGTAATAAAAACAGGAGTCCATAAT
>Ga0209589_1006562_pt1 | contig 19172 bp, 10 predicted proteins | sample CowpeawhiteBW_FD_187525 | JGI IMG/M metagenome (GOLD analysis project Ga0209589, IMG submission 187525) | Root nodule microbial communities of legume samples collected from California USA - Cow pea white BW (SPAdes) (version 2) | ecosystem: Host-associated > Plants > Roots > Nodule | place: USA... | reverse complement strand
TGATTGGGCAGGATCTCCTTCTGATAGAAGATCTACATCTGGGTATTGTGTCTCCATTGGTGGTAACTTGATCTCGTGGAAAAGTAAGAAACAGAGTGTTGTAGCAAGATCCAGTGCAGAAGCAGAATATAGAGCTATGGCCTCAGCTGCCTGTGAACTTGTTTGGCTCAAGCAATTGCTTCAAGAGTTACAATTTGGAGATGTTACTCAAATGACACTTGTGTGTGACAATCAGGCTGCTCTTCATATTAGCTCTAATCCTGTCTTTCATGAGAGGACCAAACACATTGAGATTGATTGTCATTTCATTCGAGAAAAGGTTTTGTCTGGAGACATCAAGACTGAATTTGTTAACTCAAGTGATCAGTTAGCAAATATTTTTACTAAGTCTTTACGAGGGCCTAGAATTGATTATATTTGTAACAAGCTTGGCACATACGATTTGTATGCTCCAGCTTGAGAGGGAGTGTTAGATATTGTTTGAGATTATTAAGATATTATTAGATATTGATAACCGCAATATCAAACAATATCTTCTATTTAATCTTTTTATTTTCAGTTACTCTTTTTACTTGTACCTCTCTCTATTATAATTAGATTACCCTATGTGTGGTTTATACACAAGGGAGATTAATCTCAATCCCTATTTTCTTTATTCTCAACAGAGCCTGTCCTAGCGAACTTTCTTGGACATTCTGTTCCACCCGATATCGGATCGCTAACGGACCACTCACTAATTTCTTGTCTCACGCACGTGATGAATATACCTCGGCGTGAGGGGGGTGTTGGAAGTTCCACATCGACTAGAGATAAGGCCAATTCACAATATATAAGTGGGTGCAATCCTCACCTTACAAATCGGTTTTGTGGGGTCGAGTTAGGCTTAAAACCCACTTCTAACATGGTATCAGAGCCAAGTTAGAGTCTATCATAACGAGCTTTCTTAGACATTCTGTTTCTCTCGATATCAGGCCACTAATGGACCACCCACTAATTTCTAGTCCCACGCACAAGATGTACTCCGACGTAAGGGGGTGTGTTGAAAGTCCCACATTGATTAGAGGTAAGGCAATTTCATAGTATATAAATGAGGTGCAAACCTCACCTTACAAGTCGGTTTTGTGGGGTTGAGTTAGGCGTAAAACCCATTTCTAACAATAACTGTAACAGACCTTATAAATAGTCTTTTTTAGGTATGTAGGGGGGTTTATGTGATTATATCTTAGTTTTGGTCGGAAAAGTTTGTGGAGAGTGAGGCCTCTTGAAATACCTCTGCTGTAATTAATTGTAGTTCTTGTCATTTTCCCTACTACATTGGTAAGGAATTGACGTTCTTTGAATAAAAAGTATCTCTTTCTGTATAACTCTAAGTACTGATCTTATCAGGTTGAGTTAAGCCTAAATCCACTTTTGAAGATGGTATCGAAGTCAATCCTAGCAAGGGCTGTTGGGCCTATTGTGTCACCCTATCCATAGATATCTTTCCCAAGCTCAAGATTTCAGTTCTCAACATGAGGAGTGTGATAGAAATCATACATTAACTAAATAAATGACCAAATTGTAATATGTAAATAGGTGAAAATCTCATATTTCAAGTCAATTTGTAGGATTGAGTTATGCATAAATTCACTTTCTAAGAATAAATATGCTTGCTATGGAAATAGTTTAACAACACTGTACTTAAACAGTTGTACTTTGTAATTTTAGTCATAAAATTTCTCAAAACCCTTGCATTTGCAGGAGCAAGAATGGTGGGTTTATCACTGGGAGAAAAGCATTTTATCCAGGGTGGCATTGCTCAAGATCTTCGTTGTGATGGTAGAAAAAGATTGACATATCGACCAATCTCTGTTGAAACTGGAGTGATTCCCCAGGTAATACTTTAATGGCTTACATACTCTTTTGGTCCTAATTTTGGTTCAATTTTTTCAATTTGGTCCTAGTTTTAGATTTATGTTTCATTTGGTCTCAAATTTTGTCAATTTTGTTCAATTAAGTCCTTTTATCTAACACTTTCTAAATTGCTAACATAACAGTGTACAAGGTGGACTATTCTTGTGACGTGGTGCACTGTAGTCTGACGTGTCCGTTTTGATGTACTGTGACATGTAGTTTTAGTTGGAATTAAACTTACATAGTTGAAATGCATAGGCTAGGGTTTTCATATGTATACGAGAGAGCAATTAGGGGCTTTGCCCACTTCAAAAATCTGCTTGCGACCCACCTTCACTTGAAAAGTTGTCTCGTGGGCCATCGTTTTCCTCTTGCAATAGTTGGGGACAATGAAATTGCGATTCATGCCATAGTGGTGGTTCTAGGTTTTGGGCATAGCACTCATTTGCGATTGTAGAGAGCTTGCAGTTGAGCAAACAACAAGAACTGCAAAGAACCTGGGTAACAAAAAGGTAACAAAAACCCTAAGTAGAAAGCTAACCTCTAAGATGAAGATGCACACAATCCACCAAAGCAAGTTCACACAACAACAATGTTCTCCAAATCCACAAACTCCTGAGACCACAAATGGAAGCAAATCCCCAATGCCCAATTATAAACCCTAAACCCAATTTATTTTCAGAACTTTTTTAATTAAAAATTAAAAATGAAACTACAAGTCACATAACAGACATGTCATACTACAATGCACCACGTTACAGGAACAATTCACCATGTACATTGTTCTGTTAGCAATTTAGACGGTGTTATATAAAAGGACTTAATTGAATGAAATTGATGAAATTTGGGACCAAATTGAACACAAATAAAAAACTAGGACCAAATTAAAAAAACTGAACCAAAATCAAGACCAAATGAGTATTTAAGCTTACTTTAATTAGTTGCCATTTGGCAGGGTATTCTGATGTGCATTGAATAATTTTAATTTTTTCATTTGATAAACTAACTGCATTGTAGGCAAATGGTTCAGCAAGAATCAGGATGGGTGCTACAGATGTCATTGCCAGTGTTAAGGTTGGTTAAAATTTAAATGTTTAGATTTATATTGTATGAATTGACTTGTAAGTTGTAATATTGTTATGTTTGATACTATAAATGATTTGCTTGGAAACATAATGGGTTATTTTACTAAACATTATATATTGGCTACACAAGTACAGGCTGAACTGGGAAGGCCAAGCTTATTGCTGCCTGACAAAGGAAAAGTCTCTATATATATTGAATGCAGTTCAACTGCAGAGCCAGCTTTTGAGGTTTTCATTCTATTGCTTTTTTCCTTCTCTTTGTTTGATGAAGTCGTCCATATATTGTGGTTTTCTTCATGTTATTCATCTTTAAGTACCATGAACATTGATAGCAAAACAAATATGTAAATCCTTAGAAATTTTAGTTAAAGTTAAACAGTGTATTAGATTAATAAGATTTAGATTTTCATCAAGAATAGTGTTTTGATTGTTTTTTATAATTGCTTTTCTCTTTATCAGTTTTGTTCTGTAAATGCCTTTTAATGCTTAGAAAAACTATTTTATTTGGTACTCCATATCTCTGGCTTGTATATAGGGTAGAGGGGGTGATGAGTTGGCAGCAGAACTGTCAAATGCTCTTCAACACTGTCTTTTGGGTGGTAAAAGTGGAGCAGGTCTATTTTCTCCCAAGATTGAAGATTATGCTCACTAACATATACTTTCCTTTCCATGTTCTTGTCGCTTTGTAGTACAGCTGTTGAGCTCTTTTCTCTTGTTTTTCCCCTTTCAGGTGCTGGAATTGACCTTTTGTCTCTTATTATTGTCGAAGGAAAAATTTGTTGGGATCTTTACATTGATGGGCTTGTTGTTAGTTCAGATGGAAATTTGTTGGATGCTCTTGGTGCTGCCATTAAGGTAAAACATGAATAGATTACTAGAAATGTTTGAAACCATGATCATGAGCGGCTTCTGGCTAAAATAATTAGCATTTCAGTGATCACCCTCTAAATATCATGTCAATTTTCAACAATGTATAGTCTTAAGTTTTCTAGTTCACTTACAATAATTTAGAGTTGATGTTAAAGACGTGATATTTGACTTTGGGGTGTTTAACCTTCTTATCATAGCATTTGTTAAAAATGGTTTGCCCAAAACCTTTTTCTATTGGTTTCATTAATCTACTACTGCAAACATCTTTCTATTTTGTTTTCTTTATTCTTTGTAATATCCCTAACAAATTTGCGATCAATTTCATGGAGTCCATATTCTCTAATGAGCTTTTTGGTGTTCTTTATTAAGCATTAACAATATACTGATGTTAGTACTTTAAAAATCTTTTTAATAGCTATTAAAACATTAAAATCAATGTCATTAGTATATGCACCGCAAAAGAATAGTATAGAAAAATCAAGCGGAGAATCCAAATTCAATTTCATGAAGTTCTTCTATATGGATTTGGATTTCCTTAATATCAGGATTTCCTTAATACCATGATATTGGTAAATCAAACCTGTTTTGAGAATTAACTGGAAAAGCCCCAATGCAGCTAACATCTATCATTCATTTAGGCTGCTTTGAGTAATACGGGTATTCCAAGAGTTCAAGTTGCTGCTGGAACATCAAATGATGAGCAACCAGAAGTTGACATAAGTGACGAGGAGTTTCTGCAGTTTGACACATCTGGAGTCCCTGTCATAGTTACACTGACTAAGGTAACATATCCTGACTCTTTTCAAGTTTTCTGGAGCTTTTTGCATGATAAGCCCAAATCATAAGAATTAATTCAGGTTGAAAAGACTTGTGTTTAATTCTGACTAACACATTTTTGCACTTGTTAACTTTGATTGATCATATTAATGATAACTTGATACTATCTTTGTTTTCTAGGTTGGGAGGCACTATATTGTGGATGCAACATCAGAAGAGGAATCACAGATGAGCTCTGCTGTTTCAATCTCAGTTAATAGGCAAGGTTACATCTGTGGTATAACCAAACGTGGAGGTGTAGGGCTGGATCCAAGCATCATTCTTGATATGATATCTGTGGCTAAGCATGTAAGCGAGCAAGTAATAAGCAAATTGGATTCAGAAATAGCTTCTGCAGAAGCTCAAGAGGAGTCATGACACACAGTAACTAAGTTATAACTAGGGTGTACCGTATAATTCAATTTTCTTAGACAAAGTTTTGTAACTTGGTAACTGAGTAGCAGTGACAGTTGCATTGTGACATTAATGACTCACATGACAGGGTTCGCTATATTTTAATCAAGTTTGTGATAGCAAGGTAAATGTAAATGCCAATACTAGGTGATATGGATCAATATTTTAATTTTGGCACCTTTTGCTTTCATACTTTTAGCTTACATGTAATTATAGTTTCTTTAGTACTAATTTATGTATAGAAATTAGATGTTTATGCTGATGAAGGAGTTTGTTAAACAAGTTGGATTAAAGTAAAAGTTGAGGTTTGTGTTTTATTTTGTCTGTTTTGACCGTGGTACATTTAGAGGTGGTAAAATTTTTAGAGGTGGCAAAATGAGTCAGTTTAGTCTATTTTAGTCCGATTTGTCAATGGCTCATCAAAAATGGATTGAATCATATTGGTATGTCACTTTTTATTTTATTTTAAACTTTTTCAATTTGTTTTCAAATTTTTTATTATTAAAATTTGTTTAGATATACATATAAATGAATATTAAAGATATATTTAATTATATAAAATATTTTCTAAACTTTTAATTGATTAGTTAATGTTTTTAATTAGATAAATTAAAATAATTATTACATTTATACATTAAATTACTTTATTGTAACTAATAATTGAAGCTTAATTAATAAGAGTTAATGATTTAAATTACAATACTATTATATATTTACACCTTTACAAAATTAATATAAAAAATATTTTTAATTATTTAAATTGAAATTTGTAATTCTTTTAAAGACGAGCCACCAGACTGAGTCAAGCTGACTCGTATTTTGGTCTATCAAATTGATAGATAGGATAGGCTGGACCAGAATAGACTGATAGGTTAAAATTTTCAACTTGACTTGTTCTTTTTAACACGGGTTGGCCTTTGCTGTTTTAACATCCCTAAATACATTTACTTCAAAATGGTTTTTTAGGGTATAAATTTGTTTGAAATATGATTGTAGTACTAATCGTTTAGTGTTCATAATTGGGTTACCTGTTGCATAACGAAGGAATGAAAATAGAGTATAGATAGGGTTAGTTTTCAAACAAATTCAATAAAAAATTCACTTGAAATAGGACTAGCATGAAAGGTTAGAAACTTAAAAGAATAGTAGAGGGGATTTGTAAACAATAGATGATATAAAGAAAAATAGTAATATAAAAATATGTTGATTCTCCTGTTCTTAGATAAATTTTCTGGTTATCATTTGATTATTAGATAAATTCAGGTTATCAGTCGATTATTATTCATTTAATTTCTAAACAAATACCAAATTATCTTAATAACCATTTATTAATTCTTTAAGATTTTTACTAGTTCCAAGTGTCTAGAAGTGAAATTTTAATTATACTTCAATTATTTTAAGCATTTGTGAATACATTATTAATCTATTTTTCTACCTTTTATTAAGCAAACAACTGTACAAGTTTGAATTAACTTAAAAAGCGTAAATTAATTAATTCATTTAACTCTTCACTTGTTTCAAGTGTCTATATGTAAAAATCTATTAATACTTATATTGTTCCAAGTGTTAAGTGTTTTCTTAATACTACATATGTTTTAAGTGTTTACATGTGAAGTTTATACTCATTTACTTAAACAAAAGAATATCAAAATTAAGTAAAATAATAAGAAAATTTAGAGAAAAACTATTGATTGATAGTAGATAACCTCGTAATTCACTACGAAATTACAATAGAATTGAGCTTTAGTCATTTGATATTGTTAATTTTCTGTTTTATTTATATTTTTTTTTCTTGCTACCACATGTGGTTGTTTTACTCTTTTATCCATTTATTTTTTTTTTACATTAATTTTTCCTAAAAATGAAAATATATTTCTATACTATTTTTTCCATTCTTAATTCTATCCTTTTATAATTTCTAATTAGTTGACCATTTAATAAATAATTAAATATGTTTTTGGTCCCTTAACTTTTGGTGAAAATTAGAATTAGTCCTTCTTCAAAATTTTGATTCCATTTAATCCTTCAACTTCACAAATGCGTGGATTTAGTGTGACATCCCAATTTTAGCAGCTTAAAACTAACAAAATAAGATGTTTCATCATAGTGTTCAAAACAAATAATCCATTGTATAAAAATATATCATTTGTACAAACCAACTAAAACCAACCAAGCTCTATACACAAACTAACCACTTACTACAGCTTCCCAAGACCTTCCACTAATCTTACTGATGAGAGAAACACTAAAGAAAGGTAAGTTAGCTTAATAAAATGATACAAATGCCTTATAAAATAGTTCATAGGCATATAATTTTCTAAATTCAAAGTATATAAAATAACCACATAACATGTCATATTATAAACCAAACTCTTCTAGACTCAACATTATCTGAATACGTGCACTTGTGTTAAACTAGTGAAGCCATGCACCTATGGTGATATAGCATGTTCTATCGAGCCACCACACACAAGGTTAATCCCTTTTACGATCATAAGAATAATGAAACCATCCTTATGACAAGACCTCTTACTACTCTCACCATCTAACCATTATTCTCTGCATGAGTATGAATAACTAGTAGTGTTCAGGATAGCCTCACAAAATGAAACAATACTAACTGTTAAGGCACACCCTAGTGGAACACATTACCAATCCTCCCGGGGAAATACCCTTCAACAACATCAAAAATACCTTTGTTTCATGATACAAATCAATCATTTTATAAGTAGTAATTCACATTTGCCATTACACACCAAAATTTAGCATAGAAAATAACTACTAGATTCTAATGTATTCGCTTAGCGGATCATCCATTCACTCAATGAGTAATGCCTAAAGCCTCACTCGCTCAACGACCAGAATGACTCTCTCAGCGAATAAATCATTGGAACTCAGAGGTAAATTCCTCCAAAATTCGCCTAGCGAGTGTATTCTCGATCATCGATTACAAAATTAGTAAGCTCCTTGACTTTGGATTTGCTCAGCAAGTACATCTTCGCTCAGCAACTAAAAAGTTACTAAGCTCTCCGAATGTGGATTCGCTTAGCGAGTGTATTCTCACTCAACAACTTTGCATAATTATGTTATCACAGTCCAGTCTAAACATTTCAATAGCCATTATAGATACCAAAACATACCAATTACAATTTAATAACATTTATCAACTCACTTTATCACATTTGCAGTACTAATCATACAACATTTCAAAATCTTATCATACAACCTAAATCATGTAAATTTAAGGATTTAACCCCTAGTTCAAAAGGTAAAACTCATCACACAACTTAATCATGCCAGTAAATAATAGTACAATCATGCAATTAGTAATTCAAACATGCAATTAGTACAATCATCACACAACTTAAAAACAATGCAATTAGCTTCCTTACATGTTATCCAGCTTAGACAGTTCTATAAACGCCAAACACCTCTAACTCCACAGGATGTTTTATCTACACATAGAAACAACACAAGAACGATTAAGACATATCGTTGTGATCACTGATCAACAAAGATTCATATTAATGATTTAAGCAACACATCCAACCAAAAGAAATACTACATGTAAGGGCAAAACATATTAGACCGAGAAAAAAGGAAGAAAAACTAACTTACACAAACAGAGAAACTGGATGGTCCAAATTGAAGAGCTTGTCGAGAGGATCAATTATACGGTCTCGGTTCTTCAATTAGACGACCAAAGAGGAAGAACTCTTAGAGAGAAGTTGGAGAACTCTAAAAAATTGGTTTCTAGAGAGATAATGTGTTTTAAAATAATGAAACTCTTTTAAAAACAAAATTATTTATACTAAAACCTTTTAATACTAAAATAATTTAGTTTCACTATTTTTAAACTATAGTCACTTATAAAATACCATTTTCTAAGTCTTTACATTAAGTCCTTTTAACCAAATTTTATTAAGTTTATTTGACGTTTCAAACAATGTAAATAACTCAAAATGTTATCATGAAACACGTTTGAAACGTCAAATAAAATTAATAAAATTTGGTTAGAATGACTAAATCTACGCATTTTTAAAGTTAGGAGACTGAATTGGGTAAAAGTTTCGAAGAGTGACTAATTCCAATTTTCACTAGAAGTTAAGAGACCAAAAATATATTTAACCTTTTAATAAATTATTAAAGAATAAATTATATTTAAAGTATTTTTTTATCTATCATCTATTATCTATTATCTATTATATTATAATACAAAAAAGAAGATACTAGAAAATTTACTATATTACCCATGCTTATTTTGTTAACAAGTATCCTAAAAGTTAGTTTTTTAGTCATTTGATATTGTTAATTTTATTTTTTATTTATATTTTTTTCTACCACATGTGCATATTATACTTTTTTATCCATTTATTTTATTTTTAAACTTATTTTGCCTAAAAATGAAAATATATTTCTATACTACTTTTTTCATTCTTAATTTATCCTTTTATAATTTCTAATTAATTGGTCATTTAATAAAATATTAAAGAATAACTTATATTTCAAATATTAATTTTTTATGATATTTTTTATTTTTTATTTTATTGTTTAGACGAGTATGTTCATAACTGATCAGACGAGTCTTGCAACACACATTAGACAAATTTATTTATACATTGATTAGTGAGGTCAAGCAATATATGTTAGACGAATATGTTCATATACATATTAGATGAATTTATGAATACACATTAGACGACTTTATCTATTATCTAGTTGGACGAGTCTTTCAATATAGATTAGATAAGTGTGTCCATACACTAATCAGACGAGTCTAATCATACACATTAGACAAGTGTGTTAATATGCTGATTAGATGAGTTTAACTAAACATAATAGATGAGTTTGTTAATGCACTCATTAGACGAGTCAAAAAATATACATTAGACCAATCTGTTCGTACATTGATTTATATTTTTAGTGAGTCTACTCTTAATAATTTTACATATCCTTTATATTTTTAGAGAGTCTACTTTATCTTTGCACTTATTTTGTCCTTTGTATTCTTACAAACTCTACTATTTATATTTTTATAGACGTATTTTTTAAACCTATAAATCATTTTAAGATCGATTATATTTAAAAGGCTTAAATACACATTTGGTTCGCTTTTGCTCAATTTGGTTCTCATTTTGGTTTCGTGTTCAATTAGGTCCTAATTTCGTCAATTTTCAATCAATTTGGTCTTTTTTGCTAACGTTGTTTAAATAGTTAACGTTAGTGAACCGTATATGCCACTTGTCAACTTATGTTTTTTTTTTCATTTTTTAATTTTTAATTTTAAATAAATTTTTTATGTGTCAAGTCACTATTGTGCCAGATGTCGATGTTAGTACCACGTGTCAGTTGGTGGTTGTGTTATTTTCTTTTGTTCAATTTAGTCCCAATATTCGTTATTTAAACAGTATTAGTAAAAATGATCAAATTGATGAAAATTAAGACCTAATTGTATATGAAACCAAAGTGAGGACTAAATTAAACAAAAATGAGAAAAATATAATCAAATGTGTATTTACAACTATTTAAATCGATTATAAACTTAAAAATATTTAGTATTTCTTTCCTCGACCTTTTAAGTATCTTTTAATAAATATATAAATAAACACCACCATACCATAGGTAAACACAGGTTTAAAATTAGTTATTTCAAAAATATAATTTTATAATTTTAATGTAAACGGATAAAAAGAAAAATGAAGATAAAATATCCTTGAGTTTTTATTTACAAAACCTTTTGACGTTATTAGATTTTAATTCATAAAGAATAAAATTAGTTCGAGAAGTAAGGAAAAAAAAAAATATTGAGTTATAAAAAAATATTGGGTTATAAATATAAGTACTTTATAGAGAAACATTTGTAAATCGTATATAATTTTTTATGCGTTTTTCCATTAGTGAAAAATTGTATAATTATTTTTGTATAGATTGTAAGTTATTTTTATAAACTTTCTTTTGAATTGATTGAGATAAGTAACAAACACAGTGAATTCAAATATTTTAAAATATATTAATATAAGCTAAAAATATGTATTGACAACTAAATATCCCCTATATAACTCCTCGATAACCACTTGATGAATTAGTAAAATGTTAATGTTTAATTCAAATATTACCGTTATTATACTATTATAGAAGGGTTTTGAATTGATTATACATGGAAAATGGTGGTTAAACCATCATTTTTCTTATATAAATTTCTAAAAGTAGTTAAATATTTTTTTCTTGGAAAAAATCTTTTGACATCTAAGCAATTATATATTACAACTTGTTTTCAAGGTTAATATAGTTATTATAGAAAAAAAAACTAAATTTATAATTATAAAAGAAATATAAGTAAGAGGGAGAGAAAATGAGTGTTTGTTGGGATATTTCGCACTCAATTACAAAAAAAGAAAAATTAATTAAAGAGAGTATTCTTTTATTTATAAATAGTAATAGTAATTAGTTGAATAAAATTATTGAGCATTCTTGGGTGGACCAGAACTTTATTTTTTTTTTCTCCGTAATTTGCGTTTATATGTCTCAATTTGAAGGGACCACCTTCATCACCGGCACACATTACATTTACAAGACAAACATCAACCCTAACTTCTTTATATTCAAACTTCAAAACACATTTTTAGGTGTTAAAGTAAAAGGATTTATTAAAAAAATAATAAATATAGTTAATATAAATGAACTATTTTCTCCCTCTCTATTCATATATGTTTTTTAAATTGTTTTCTCTTTGAAATATTACAAACCCTTTTCTTAAAATATCTTTAAAATTAATTGTCATATTTTATAAAAAATAATAATTTTTTAATGAATGCCACAAGTGTGCTTACATATAGTAAAATTCATTCTATTATTTTAGTTTGATAAAGATAATTTTAGAACAACAGTATAAATTTCTAAGAAATGTATTGTTTTTAACTAATTTCACTAACTTTTTCAGTTATATAAGTTATTTGAAAGAGCATTATATAAGGAAATATTAATTAGGGAGGTTTGATTATTTTGTTAATATAAATGAACTATATATTTCATTGGTTACCTTTCAATTCTCCTCCTTAAACGAATTTTGCATACCATGTTTAGATATAAAATATTAAGCAAATAATTGAATGTGTGAATAAATCCAAATGAAGTTGCTCTGATTTAATTAGTGAGATACTGTTAAATTTTTTGAACATTTGTTAAATATTTAAAACAAATATTTAAAAAAAAATTAACTTTTCTATTATATTCATCTAATATTGATAAGTTTTTGTTATTAACACAAAAATATCCACTCACTTTATTAATTTAAATTGAATTTTTTTTATTAATCATCTTTAATAAAATATCCCCGTCACCAATGTTGAATCCAATAATGTGACATTGATAGTTGATTTCTTATTAATGAGTAAAATTTATTATTTTATCTTTTAAAATGATTTAGCCAATCCCATGTTATAAATGCAAACCTTTTTTATCATTACTTATTTTCCATTGTGACTAATAAAAACACCCAAGACAACACTATTAATTAAAGTTTATCTTTATCAATTTCATAGATTGAACCAAGTTTCATAGTGCCTTTTTGGAACAATTATCAGTGTGATAGAAATGCCTTTAGTGTTACTTTATCATCATTGTTAATGGAAAATGAAAAGTGCAATTAATGACTCATGTAAAACAGAAAAAGGAGTGAAATTGATTGGTTTTTGTGATGTTATACAAATTTGTGTAATTGAGTAATGAGTAATCTTTACTTCACATCTTTTATAATTTGTGGTGCTACACATTGCAAGTGGAGGTATAACAAAGGCAACACCATTTATAACAAAACATTTAACCAAAAATAAATACATAGACACTTTCAATTTCAAATCATAATTTTCATTTTTCCATTTTGTTATGTTTTTTCTTCTTTGATAATATTATACCAGATTTAGTGACTATGATACTTAATTTTCCTTTGTTATCCATGAAGAATTAGTTAAAACAAGTTAATCAAATTTTTAATTGTGCACAAACAAACATCTTGAGAAAGATGGCTAGCCAACTTTTCTTCTTTATGTTCTTCATTAAAAGTTGAAGCCTCTTGTTTATGTTCATTAAGAGATGATTAAAGACAAAAATGTGAATAAAAATAGTGGATATATAAAAAAAAAACACCCCAATTTTCATTCTTATATTTAATTATTATTCGTCCTTATATTTTGGATATTGATGATTCTAATAATTATTTGTAGTTTAATTAGATCTTATGTTAAATCGATTTAGTGTGAACTTTTTCCGTTAAATCAGTATTAATTATATTTAAGAAGTGATCAAATATCAGTTTAATAAAATTTTTAATTTTTAATTTATTTTTTATATTAAAAGTTTTTGTATTGTTTAAATAGAGATAATTTGATTATTTTAATAAAATTAATTGTTATGACATGATAATTTAAGAGTCCAAATCGTCTTCTTCCTCTCTAACCTCTTCTCTCTCGACGAGACAATTCCACCGAAATCTCCTAATTATAATTCTTAAGGTAATTTTTTACTAACCCACTTTTAATTAATTTAATCATTGAAAAGGTTGATTCATTCATCTAAGAACTCACTCTAATTGGTTCCTCTAATAAACAAATATTAATTTATATTGATAATCTCACAGTGAGATTGTGCGTAGTGAAAGAGTGAAACAACCCTTGCTTTGTACTTTGTTGTTTCTAAACTTCCTTCTTATACTCATTCCATTCTACTGTGTAGTACCTTCTTCTCTTTCTCGGAGTGGTGACCACAGTGAGAAGCCAAAGCTCAAGAGGAGAAAAGGGTTGGAGTTGGTTAGTGGTGTGAGTGATGAGAGTGTAAGATAAAATTCAAAAGGGGTTACAGGGACAGCACATGGAAGAAGCAGAGAAGGAGTTAGAGAGAAGGAGCAAGTTTCTGAGCAGTTTGATACAGAAGAAGAAGTCCATAGAGCAGCAAGAGGGTCTCAAGGTTCATGTCAGAGCTTGTGACATGCCTCTCCCTTTGCAGAACCACGCCTTCCATTATGCACGTCTCCACTTGGAATCTCTGCTACCTGGCACCAAACTTGACAGCAAACTACTTGCACTTTCCCTTAAGAAGGTTACATAGATATATACATTTATATAACTCTTTCCTTTTCTTGTATCTTCTGGGAAAATTTTCAAAAATCTGTTTTTGGGGTCTGATCTTTGAGCCATGATGCAAAGTTCCAATGGTGTGTCTGATTTGGAAGCTTTTAGAAAAATGGTGTTATTGGTTCTAAGTGTCTTGGCTGAGTGAAATTAGTGACTTTTTGTGACTGAATGTTTAATAGAACACAACTTAGGGGTGATTCATTCTTTATTTTAAGTACTCTTCTTTAATACAAACCTTTTGTAATGGACATTACTGAGGGAAAATTGTACCTCTGATTGGAGAATCACACCAACAAATTTGATGAACTACATTTTTGTTTTCTCTTATTTGATATTGACTCTTTGATTTGCCTAGTTCTTATTATAGTTTAGAAAGAAATAATGATAACATAATTAAGTATATAGCAAAATTTCTAAGCAGATTTTGATTTTGGGTGTTGGTATTAGGTCAATTGGGTTAACATCAATTGAATGTGCCTAGTTGATTTCTTCTTCAGTCAGCTTACATTGTAATTTTTGTTGTGTGTGTGTTGTTTTCTCATCCTTGCCAATGGTATCTTGAAAGCACACATGGTTTGGTAATCTTTTGCTTGTGTTTTGTTGAGCATGCTGAAAAAGTGGTTTTTGAATACTTCTAGTGTTGGAGGGATATTTTTTTTCTAATTGCTAACTGATTATTGAACTCTTTATTTTGATCCTACAGTCTGCATATTCTTTCTGACTTTCTGTTCTATTTTTGACCTTAAATAACTTTCCAAATTATTCTCTGGAAGTCTCTGAAGCTTTATTTATTCTTCGAAGTTATTATGGTGGTTCCATTAAGTTTTCTGTTGCTTTTATCTCACTTTTCCTTCTCAAATGCACCAAAGCCACACATTCTGAGCTTGCAAAAGCCCTTACTTTAATCTGCTGCTCATAATTCACCAATACTAGGAATTTCAGTTCCATTTGCCTTCTGAATCTTTTCTTATTAATATAATTTGAAGTCTTGTAACGGGGTATATTGATAAATAATGTGGTAAGATTCCAGATCTGATGCCATTTCCTGAAAACCTTTTTCTTTTTCTTTCTTCTCTTCTTAGTGTTCCTGCTCTTCAATCCCGAGTTATGAAAAGTTGTAAAGGTTAAGAAAAGAATAAAACTCAAACCAAATAGGCCTTACATTGTTTGAGGTATAGGACTTGAGCTAAAACGGTTTTTCTCTTTCCTTCTTATCCCAAAAGGTTTTTCCACTTCTTAATTGTGACTTTGATTCTGATATCAATTATTAGATCGAGCGCTTGTTACTAGGTCAAAGCTATAGTTGATGATCAAAGCACAACTCTTTATATTTAAGAACATAACCGTCCAAGTATCATTATTTGATTGTGATTTGATCCATCTGGCATGAGATCATTGCTATATCCTTCAACAATTCCTTCTAGCGTGCTATGTTTGTCTGTTATATTTGCTTGAGGCTAATACCAATTGTTAGATAGAGGGCTTACTACTAGGTCAAAGCTATAGTTGATAATCAGAGCATAACTCTTTGTACTTAAGAATATTACAGCCCAAGTATCATGATTTGACTGTGACTTGATCCATCTAAAATGGGATAATTGATATATCTTGCAACAATATCTTCTAGCTTGCTATGTTTGCCTGATGCTAATAAAAGGACCACATAGCAGGTCCAATGTTAGGATCTATTTTCGTATTCATAAGCCTTGCGGTCTCCAACTACAACATCAAACTTTTGTGGTGTGATACTACTCCCGAGGCTCTTGTACAAGGGATTCAAAGATCAAGCTTGTACCCTTTAGATAGTAATGTGGAGAGAACACAGTTGTAGTTACAATGGCGTGTTAAAACTAGTTTTTGCATTTGGATTTGGTCAAGAATGCACGAATTTTTCATACTACGAGAGTTCTATAGCAATTAATATGTTATACATATCCAAGTGAAAACAGATCTCAGGTCAGAAGTGATAAAATTGCATGTTCTGTTCACAGCTGATCATAGAAAATGGAAGGGCATGTTAAGATGCAGCAAAGGTACTTGTTGCAGTCATGAGTAAAGATTTTGTGCAATAGTTGATGTTGTTGACCTCAGGCTTAGTCATTTTCAGTTAAATAATGAAGGTGGGTATCCTTATGAGTTTGGTATCTTTGTGGTCCACTAAGAATTGCATTACTCTTTTTGCTGTGACTCTCCAAGGTTGCCAAAAGATATTAAAAGTTATAAATTGGAAAGTGTGTTAGGTATGTTGGTTGTAAAATTAATAAATAGGCTGCTTGGTATAGGTTTGTTTTTCTGATGAAAATGTTATTTTTGGTCCCTCATTACATTGATAGGGCCTTCAATGTTGTCAGTGTCATTTTTATTACTTTTGTGACAGATTTGATTATTTGAAGATTCTTGAGTGATGCTTGCTTCATCTATTCCTGTTACAGCAAGCATGCCTTGATCTTGTTAAGAACTTCATTTTTTCTCAAAGTTTCACTTTTCTTTTTCTTTTGGTTCTTCACTGATTTCAAACAGTCATTACTTGGAAAACATGGCTAACTATTGTCTTCTTTTTTTTCTCTCCCTTTTGAGCTATGTATGGTTTAGTGTGAAAATTCTTAGTTTTGTTTTCTGGTATGAACAAATTAGAAGGCTAATGATAGAAACTTACTGGGTTTTCAGGAATTTGATTCTTCATATGGTCCAGCATGGCACTGCATTGTGGGTACTAGCTTTGGCTCCTATGTTACACATTCTCTTGGTGGCTTTTTGTACTTTTCCATTGATAAGGTTTATATCCTTCTCTTCAAGACAGCTGTTGAACCATTGGAGCATTCATAACTTCTATAACTATGAGCCATGCTTCTATCGGATGATGTATTTTTTAAATTTTAAACCGGCTGATATGTAAAATTAAGTGAAACTTTTAAATACTGTATTTTGTGATGTAATTGATGCACTTTTCAACATGAAAGAGAGAGTATTCTTGGATGCAATTTTGTTTGGATTTGTAGTGTGTGGGAGAGCATTTTGAATGCAGAATTTGTGGTGGCAAGTCACTAGATTTAAATATTGTTCAGCTTACAATAACATTTTATAGAATTATCAAGGTGAATATTCATGGTTGATGACATGCACATAGAAAAATGTTCACACATGTCCTTCGGATTGATCTTAAACATTCATTTATTTTTGTTGAAGCAACGTACTTTGTAGATGGAGGGCATGAAACTAATTATACGAAGTTTAGAGATCACCAAAACGGATTTTATGCTTTCGATAGAGTTTAATAGATTATCAAACTCAAAATCTACATAAATTTATGGAATTTTGTAGTAAAATACAATAGTTAAGTATAGCAGTCCATTAGTATTAAATAGAATTGAACTAAGCAAATCATTAAATCATATGTAAATTCATAGAAACATAGATTCTTGAAGTCAAAAGATTTAAAAGAAAAGTAAATTTGAGTCATATAGTAAAATATAATTTTAGGAGTATTAGACGAGAAGATTTAAAGTTTAAATAAAGAGTGATATTTGTGAAGATGAGGAAAAAAAATAGATCAAGAGAGGTTTGAATTGTGCTTTAATTATTATTTTTTGAATTTTCCACAAATGTCCTATGATAAGAAGTACTCAGACGATAGTTCTGTATTACAAGTGATTAGTTAGTGACTCTTGCATTTGATGGAGTTCAATAGACGCATTTATGTGACTTTGCCAACTTAAAGTGTTTCAGATATGATTCCTCATCATATATCTCCTTTTTAAGTTAGTTCAAATGATAGTAAAATGCAATGTAAAGGGATAAGAAGAATGAGAGATACGCAAGGTATTTTTATACCGGTTCATATATGACCATGCAAACTATTTTTCAATAATCAATAGATTGAGTTTCACCAAACAATAATCTCTTGATTATTGTTTAGGCTCATAGTCACTCTTGGCTAATCCATTAAGTATTATTTGGACTCGTAGTCACTCCTTATCAAGATCAGATGATCCAATATAGTTAAGTATGATGACCCAATACATTTCACCATATGGTCTAATCTACATAAGACCACTTCACAATTGTGATGATAATAAACACTCTAAGTAATGTTGATTAATATCACATATAATCTCTTTAACATGTATGTTCATGCAGTTGAAGGATTCTTAGTCAAGTTCATTTTTGTCTCATATCAGACAATCTATAGGACCTCGTTTGACGCTATATCAAACGATGTTAGATACTTTAAATTCAATTTAATTCCAGTTCTAATGAATTTAATCAATTTGTAATGATATAAACCTTTCTAGATTTAAATGATCAACAATCTTTTTATCTCTTAATATAAAAACACACAATTTGGAATCAATTATCTTATGTGTTTTTAACTATGTTTTATTTCACTTGATTGCAAAATCTACAAATATTATTTGAATTATTTTCTCTAGCAAAAACAAACACTACAAGAAAATTGTCTATTATCTATGAAAAAATATCTACGAAATATTTTCGTAAGTAACTATGGTGGACTTTGACAGGAATATTTCATACAAAGGATTACCTACGAAAGCGAACATAGAAAATAAATATTATAAAAAAAATTATTTTAAAAAAGGCTACCTACAAAAAGAAAGTTTGTACGTAAAAATTATATAATTTTTTTAATTAAAAATAATATTATCTACGATCAAATTTTGTAGATAGCATGTTTTTATTTTTCGCGGAACGCGGTTGCAGGGAAGAAGACGAACTCGCGCTTTGATGGAGGAAGATGGTGGCGGAACTCCGGCGAGTTGACGGTGGAAGGGCTGCCATGGCTGAGGCGCGAGGAAGAACTCACGGTCTGCTGCAGATTGGTGGTGGCCGGCGAGGAGATGGCGGCGGCGGCTGCCGTGGAGGGTGGAAGGGAAATTAGGGTTAGGGTTTCATGTGTGAGATGGAGGAGATGATGACGTGGCAAGATCTGAGTGGTCAATTTGGTGAG
>Ga0209589_1006559_pt1 | contig 19184 bp, 8 predicted proteins | sample CowpeawhiteBW_FD_187525 | JGI IMG/M metagenome (GOLD analysis project Ga0209589, IMG submission 187525) | Root nodule microbial communities of legume samples collected from California USA - Cow pea white BW (SPAdes) (version 2) | ecosystem: Host-associated > Plants > Roots > Nodule | place: USA... | reverse complement strand
ACGTGGCACCTACTTAACGGTGTTAGTTATCTACTAACGGAAAGGACCTAATTGATACTAATTTACAAAAATGAGGACCTTATTGAGACTAATAAAAATACGAGGACCAAATTGAGATTCTGCAACAAAAACGATGACCAACGGAGTATTTTAACCTATTATTTATATATAATTTTAGGTTGATATTTATTATTAAAAATGACTTATAAAATTAAGTATTGATATTTATATTAAAATTTAGTGGTAAAAGTCATGAATCAAAACATAAAACATGGGTTAACAATTAAGAAGAATGTAATATGTTATAACATCATTTTAATTTTGTAAGTTATTTTTAATAACAAATATCAATATAACATTTATATAAATCATAAATTTAAGAGAGACAATATTTCTTATTTTGAAAAAAGTTAATTGGACTAAATTGAATCAAAATGATATATGTAACGACTGAATTGAAATAAATAGATATATGTAAGGACTAAACTGAAATCAAGAAAATGACATTTGGTAATAACAGTGTTACATGTCATACTAAGGACCTGACACGTGACACAAACAATAATAATAATTTTTTTAAAATAAATTAAAAAATTACAAAAATGAAAGATTCATAACACATTATTAATAGTGTTAATAATTTTTTATTTTCTAAAAAAAATCTAATTAAAATATTTTTTCAAAAATTAAAATACAAGTGACATCCTCCCAGTATACGATTGATCGTTTGAATGTAAATATAAGTATAAGTTACCCGACATATCTTTGTGTCCCCTGAGGAAGTTTTACGAGTTGACCACAATTTTGTCCGCATCCATGTTAAATCAATAGCGATTGCCAAAAGCTTATTTTATTCCCAAATTTCTATGTAATTATACTACATCTTCTTCCTTGTATTTGCCAAGAAGGAACGGAATACAACAGTTTTGGTTTGTAGTGTGTTGATAGCGATTTTAGACAACGTTTTGTATGGTTCAAATTTTTCTTCGATTATATTGGATCACTTCACTTCTAAGTAACCGATGAATGTATCACATCAAAGTTGGTCTATATATCTTTAGTATATTAATTTCAGAAATTCAAACACAGCCAATACAACAATGTTTTAATTATAAGTTGATGTTGATGGTTATGAAAATTTTGGAATAAAATTTCAAAATTAAATAATTTTTATAACTGTCACTATATGATTTGGCTTTGTATCCATGAAAATAAAATATTTTACTTGTAAGGCCCAGTTTTATTTCTGCCCTAATGTTTAAGGGCTGATCTTAATTTGTTGGGTCTAAGGGCTGGCCCATAGGGTGCTAAGGCCCTAAAGCTGCTAGGGTTTCCAATTCTGATTCATTTTTGTAAAACATAACCCTAAGCGTTGTCCCCTTCCTTTCAGAACGCTCTGCTAGGGCTTGACTCCGATCTTGGCCAAAGATTTCTTGAGCTCAGCTTTGTTTTTCGCTCCATGTAAGTGTTTCTCAAGCTCGTACCTGTACTCCCTGAAGCTTATTTTCGTGTTCTTCTTTCTAGGGTTCTATAATAACTTTGCTCTTTCTTTGCCCCGCTGTTCTTCCAGTTTCTGAGACTGCTTCTCGAACTGTTGCACTCCGCAGTTGGTGTCGAGGTCTCGTTTAAGCCCTTTCCAGGTAAGGGAAGCTAGGGTCCGTGTGTCTAGTCATTTTTTTTTTTTGCTTGCTCTAATATTATGGTATGATTTTGTGGACTACATGCTACTGTGATTTGATGAAAATGTCGTTGTGGCCTTTGGGTGTGATGTTTGCATGAATGTTGTGTGAATGAATAGTGGCGGGTACTGGTTTTCTCGTCCAAGCGAGTATGCCTCGCCTAGGTGATACTAACAGAGGCTCACCCAAGCATTTCTGTACGAACAGTCGCTCAGGCGACCTGGTTTCTTTTTGAGCGAGGTGCAGTCTCGCTTAGGCGAGAAGGGGCTCGCCTGAGCGAGACATAGTAGAACCCACTATTTCCCTTTCGCGCTCTCGCCTAGGCGGGAAGGGTTTCGCCTGAGCGAGAGGGCCTCTCTCGCCTGAGCGAGGCCTGTTAGCTTGAGCGAGGCTGCGGGCAGGTTTTGGTGCTTGTGGAATGGTTCATTGATGTGTGGCTTGCTTGTCTGATCTTAATGCTTTACTAAAGGGGTTGCAGGATGATGCCATGATTAATCTATGAGTTTGAGATGGAAATGGTATGTTACCTTATTGGGTATGAATTGGAAAGCACGAGTTGTATGATTTGTTGCTTATACATGATATTAGCGTTATGGGGACTTCATGAATTGGTGGGTGGAACATGTATAAAGTATGGGTAGGGCGTAATTCCATGACTCTTGTAGTGAGAGCCCTTGGTGGCGCCTCATCTGTTGGACGTAATTCCATGGACCCTCTTAAGGGGAATCCCTGGTGGTGCCTCAACATAAGGACGTAATTCCAAGCGAGTATCGTTGTGGTGCCTTAAGGCCAGGACGTAATTCCACGAAGGCTACGTGGTGGTGCCTCTTGTAAGGGTATAATTCCACGAAGGTCTCGTGGTGACGCCTCATTGCTAGGACATAATTCCACTGCCACGTGGTGGTGCCTCATTATGCGTATTCGGATAGTCAAGTATTGGGGGTCTTAAATGATTTTTGGTAATCCACGTGTGAATGTCTGCTATTCATGTTTGACTCTGAGATTGCATGTTGACTGTTGTGATATAAGGTTTCTTTACACTAGCTTACCCTGTTTGCTTGTTTGGTTGTCGTGTATGTGGCTCTTCTCTTGTTGCGATGATCATCGATTCTATTGATGTGAGCATATAGGAGAACATCTGACAGTGGTAACGATGATAGGAATGATACAGCCTGATGGACTGGACGGGTATTGGGCCCACTATGGGGCCCATCGCTGAAGAATTTACCCGCTATGTTTTCTTTCTTATCTGTACAAGACCTCGTACTATTAGTTCACTAGTATATTTTGTTTTAGGCCGTGTGGGGCCTCTTTCATGTTTATGGATATGTTAGGGTACGGAGTACTTCATATTCCAAATCTTCGTACCCTCTGGATATTATGTACGTGGCATTTTATTAAATGGGCTTTATCTATTTATTTGGGACGTTACATTATTTACCTTTAAAATTTATAATTAAATAATTTAAGAAAAAATATTTAAAATAAACAAATATTATGTAATTTAAATTGTAAAAAATTGTTTAGAATAGTTTAAAATATAAGGATTGGTTAACTATTTAAATCTTCATGTACGTGGTTAAATTTTTGCTCATTTGGTTATTGTTTAAAATTTTATAAATTAAAAGAAATTAGACAAATTATAGGCAAAACTATAAATTTATCTGCAAGACTAAATTATAAGATTCAAAAAATTAAGAAACTCTTTGAAATTTTAATACAACCCAAGGAAAACCTTTCAATCGTTTAAAATAAGTATATTTTAAATAATTTAGATTACAGTATTTAAATCTTTTAAAACTATTTTAGTTATAAGTTTAGAATGACAATATTTTTAATATTTAATTGATGTATATATCATTATAACTTTAGCTTTTATTTGATATTTAATACAAATAATTAAATTAGTTATTTACATTAAATTTTGAATATCTCATCAAACAGATTGAAAAATATATTTTCATTTGTTAAAATGCACGTCTTCTTAAGTCTAACTTTAATTTTGGTGGAATTTTAATTTAAACCATTTATATTATGTTCTTTCCAATAATATACAGCTCTTTCTTTCTACCTTTCTTCTCTTTTGTTTTTAAAGATGTCAAACAAATTTGTATATGTAGGTATCTTCAAATAGAGCTCGCAAAAGATAAGAAATGAATATTGAAAATGGATATCTGTGGGTAACAGGTATAAATATTCTTTATACTCATAAATATCCGTAAATATTAAAAAAATATATAGATACCAACATAATAGATACTTGCACATTTATAAATACGGATACGAAAGTGTACGATATGAGGGAGCTATTATCCTTACATACTGTATCAATCATTAGTGATTGCCAAAAGCTTGTTTTATTCCCAACATTTTGCAAAATAAGTAACTGAAAAATAATTCATGAAGAAGAATTATATATTTAAAAAGATAATAAAAATATATAGATCTATAAATTATATAATATGATAAGAAGAGAGATAAAAAGAAAAAATAAATGTATAATAAATGCAGATAAAGAAAATTGCATGTGAATTATTATTCTAAGTGACCTCATCTACATTAATTAGGCATTGAATTTTCGCCGGTTCAGCGAAATTCAAAAGAAAAAACGCGTAGACATTTCAACAATTTTTGTCATTTGTAAATAATTACTTCATCATCTTCGTTGTACTTGCGAAGAAGGAACAAACGGAAAACATCAACAGTTTTGGATTGTAGTGTGTTGATATCGATTTAGACAAGGTTCTAATTTTATATGGTGAAAATTTCTCTACGATTATATTGGATCACTTCTTTAAGTAATCGATTAATGTATCACGTTATAAAGTTGGTCTTCTATATCTTTATTATACTATTACAGACAATATACATGAATGTTTTAATTAAATATTGATATTGATGGAAGAAAGTTTCAAAATTAATTTAGTTTTATAAGCGTAAATATATGATTTAGTCTTGTATCCATGAAAATAAAATGTTTTATTTAGTTTTATAATTTATACTTAAATGATTTAAGATAATTTATTTGAAAAGTTAGCAAGTATTATGTAATTTAAATTGTAAAAAAAGGTTTATGATAGTTTAAATATACACGGATTAATTATTTATTTTAATCTACATGAGTGATTTAATTTTAGTCATTTTATTATTGTTTAAAATTTTAGAAATTAAGTGATAACATTGATTTTTACTGATTTTGGAGTGATGGTTTTGGTGAATAAAATCAATTCTCTCTAGCTTTTATCTTCTCCATTCATGGTAGGTTTCTTTTTCCTTTTTTGGGTCGGAGAGAAATATGAGTTACGAATGAGAATGAAGACGAGAATGGGAGGCGCAATTGAAGTATGAAACAAGTGTCAAAAATCTTGGAAGAGGCTTGCATCTTCTCTTTGATTTCTTTTTCTTACCTATCACTTCTATTTGTAAGCCATTGGTTCTCCACTATGTGTGTGTGTCTGTGTATGTCTGTGTGTGTCTGTGTCTGTGTGTGTGTCTGCTTATGTGTGTTTGTGTGTATGTGTCTGTGTTTGTGAGTGTCTGCCTGTGTGTCTGGATGTATGTGTGTCTGTGTGTCTGTGTTTGTGTCTGTGTGTGTGTTTGAAAAATGTCTTTTGAACCTAGAAATGAAATTGACTACCTAATGGAACTTGTATCTAGGAATAAAACATTATTCATTAGTAATCTTAATGCTCTTGAATTTAATGCATGATTTCTTGTGATGATCCAAGGAATTGGACTTTAATGAGTCATCATAGGCTCAGGGTCAATAAGATTAGGATTTGAGTAAAGTAGTGAGTTATTTTTAATTTGAATATGTTTGTGAATGCATGAGAAAGAAATGAATGAAATATAGTTTTGACAATCGTAAATAATCTCTATTAATGTCTTGTTTACACCAACTGTTTGATAAAAATACAAAAAAAAAAAAAGTTTTTTTGTGTTTTTGTGATTTTTATTGTCTATTTAAGTTATGGATTGCGAAAGTTGTCATGTGTTGTACAAATTCATATAAAGTGAACCATATTTATTACATGTTACATATAACCGGTGCACATGTTTTATTAACTGGGAAATTAGAAAAATTGTAGCCAAAGTTGTTAATCATAAGATTGAAACATTAAGAAAGTGTTTGAAATTTTAATATAACTCAAGGAAAACCTTTCAAAAATTTTCATGATATTGTATTAAAGATACAATTGGATGAACAAAATAGAATAATGATTGAATAAACCAAACGATTTGAAAACATGACAAAAGATTGGAGTCAATCATGGACTTTTTTGTTCAATCACTACTAGAAATTCTCATATTACATGAGATTTTTCATGCAAATTTGTTAAAAGAATCTTTCGTGGGTAATTCTTGAATCGTTCGTGGGTAATTACTTCCTACAAAATTATAAAATTTACAAATAGTTCCTACAAAATTTGTTGCGAAGAGTGTTTTATACAAAATATTTTGCAAAAAAATTGGTAGCAATTTCTTGCAATTTTCTTTCACAACAAAATTTGTAAGTATTTTCTATGAAAAAAATTTCAAAACAAAATTGACAGACAATATAAATTTTTTTAGTAGTGAAATCCTTCGATAACAAGGTTTAAAAAGATTAAATAATTTCTTTTATTTTTCAAATTTTACATTTCTAATTATGATATATATATATATATATATATATATATATATATATATATATATATATATATATATATATATTATAGGTTTATGATCAAGTAAATGTATCAACTAAAAAAATAAATTATGAATATGAAGAGGAGCATACGTAATAGTTCAAGAATATAGTATCATGCGGAAATGATTTGTCCCATTTTATGCCTTGAGAACCATATTTTAGGTTTTCATTTGTAGTACTTCATACATTATACTTGAATTTGAATTTCAATATGTAAAGTTGATAAATTTTGGTATATATTTAAATTTACTTCTGTATAACTTGTTAATTTGATTAATGTTATGTCATTTATGTATAATTTCATCAAGCATAGATAAATAAATAAAATAAATATAAACAATTGTGATTGAAGAAGTATAGATAAATGTTTAAATTATAAATTAGTAGAAAAAGTTAATATTAATAGTTTTGAAATCTATGGTACATTGTATAGTTTACAAAAAATTTGAAAATCAATATATTTAACGGAAGTATTGAAACTCGTGGTAATTTACGAAGATTCTAAAATTCATGATAGTTAACCGGAGTTTTTAATCTCGCATAAGTGAACACAAAGTTGCGACAACAATTTCTATTTGGCCATTATTATTGACTTGTTGTGGCTATTACAAATCTCAACACCTATAAATAATTGTCTTATTCTTCCACCAAAAACATCTTCAAGCTCCTATTTCTTCTCCCCTCTTTATTGGTTTTCTCACTCTCTTTTATTATTTTATGATCTTTTTATTTGATATATGAGTTTATTGACACTCGGTAAAGAATTTATCTTGCTAGATTATGAGATCCTCAAAGTGTTTTCTGTTGTACCATAAAAGATTTGCACATCGAATAAATCCTTAAGGTCATTCATGTCTTAGGAAATTTTTCTAATTTATATTTTAAATCTTATGAATAACTAATCAATAGATTTTTTTATAATATACTCACGAACTTAATACTAAATCATATTTATTTATATTGGTGGATAATTTATTCATGGATGGATTTCATTTAGCTCAATTAAACTTTAAACCTTGAATCCATAAAAAACAATAAAAATACTATTTCATCTTCCATCTCAAACCTTCATACTCTAAAAAAAATCAATCCTATAATAAAAAAAATAAATTGTTCACTAAAATGAATTTATTTCAAAATCTATCCTATGATAAAAAAAAAAATTGTTCATTAAAATGTCCATCAATAAATATCTTTTGATATCAATTGAAATCATTATCGATACTACTTCCTTTAATCTTCCTTTACCAATATTTATTCCTATCAAATCTTTTTAGTTAAATTATGTCTTTGGTCCTCATTTTCATAACAAAATATTGATTTGGTCTCTTTATATATTTTTATCTCAATTTAGTTCATAATTTGAGAAATTCAATGCAATTAAGCCTTTTCCGTTAGTGGTGCAGTAACAACGTTAAAGGGATGTCACGTGCCAGTTCCTAAATTTTTTTTACTTATTTTTTGAATATTTTATTTTCTTAATTCTTTTTAAAAAATTTAAAAATTTACCATTTGTTAGGCTGACGTCGTGCCACATGGCAATGACAGCGTGATGTGGCAATGGCAGTGCCACGTGTCACTATTATGCCAAGTGTCATTTCCTCATTTTCAATTTGGTTCATGTATTTTAAATTTTGTCTCAATTTAGTCCTAATTTTTGTAAAAATTGAGCAATTTTGTCCTTCAAATTGAAACCAAATTTAATTTCTATATAAATGTACACAAATATTTCTACAAATTTGAAATTTGAAGTAAATATTTTAACAAAATTTTTATTTAAATTTATATTTGACATTGAACTTTATTTAAATAGTTTTAAAGTTGTTAATAGAAAATAAAGCTAATAGAAAAATATTCATAAATTATATTGACATTTTATTACATCATACTTTAATATTGTTTTTTATTTGAATTTATATTTCAAATAATTGTATATTTTTAAAATGTGTAAAGTGCAATAATTTCTATACAAATATTCGAGTTAGTGTTAAAATAACAATTATAAAAATAATTTTAACTAGTTTATGTAACAATAAAAATAAATAAATTTAAATTTTGAAAATAATTTTAAGTAAAGTTAATGTGAAACACAAATTTAAATAAACTTAGTTATGTTTAAAATATATAATAAAAAATTAAATTTAATAAAAATATTTACATATATTTATATAAAAATTATTTTTTTCCTCAATTTGGAAAGGGACGAACTTGCACAATTTTTACAAAAATTGGACTAAATCGAGACAAAAGTTAAAATACAGGGATCAAATTGAGAAGACACCTGACATAATAGTGGCATGTGACACTGTCATTGCCATATCGCACTGTCATTACCACGTGACACGACGTCAATGTGACACATGACAATTTTTTTTTAAAGTTCAAAAAAATAAATAAAAAGTCAAAAAATAAATAAATAAATTTAAAAAATTCAGGAACTGATACATGACACCCCTGATTGCATCGATTTCCAGAAATAGGAACTAAATTGAGATAAAAACAAATAGAGAGAGACCAAATCGATATTTTACTTCAAAAATGAAGACCAAAAACCATAATTTAACCAATCTTTTTATTACATTCTAGCACAAACTGAGTTAGAACCCGAAAAACCATAAAATTCTCTACTTGCCAATCAAATAGTATATAAAGTAGCCACTGTTAGTTTTGATGCACCAATATTTCACAACAAAGAGGGGGAGTGAATTGATTTTTCAAACTTTTGATTTATTCTTACACTTGGAAAACAATTTTTATGAAATCTTTATCCAATTGACAAAAGAGTTTAAGAATGCATATTGTTCAATCTTTATACCTAGCAAAAATTAAAAGAGAATGAAAGAGAGCACAAGAGACAACAGGATTTATACTGGTTCGATTTAAATGAATCTACATCCAGTCTCTAGCTTTCCTCACTAGAAATTTCATTATATCAACAACAAAAGGAATACAAGAAACACCTACGCAATTTCTAAACTCTAAAACCACACTTTTTTTGAAAACACCCCTTCAAGAAATGTGCAAACCATAATGCTCCAAGCAATTACACACAATTACCGCAATCACAGTGATAACACACAGAATTTTCAGATTCAAGAAACTACAAGAAACTAATACAAAAATAGTGACAGTAATGGAATAATAACACCTGATTTAGTACATAGCTTTAGTGTCAATATTACACTCTCTTCATTTGATCTTGATGATCATTCTTGATGAACACTTAAGCCCTTTGCTGCAGAATTTGCTCCAAGAAGATTTTCAACACTCTTTTCACTTTCTTTCTGGTTGAAAAACTCAGTTAACAGAAGGTGCATAATCTATTTTTATCTTAACAGCTGCTCTAAGGACGAGCCTAGTCAACTATATTAGTTGACTAGTTGACTATATTATGATAGGGCCCAAAATCAAGTACCAGAACTAATCTAATTAACTAGATTAGTAGCCTAGTCGACTATCAGAATAACATATTAACATTTTCAGATTATCACATACATATATTTATGTCTTGTTCCAATTCCAATCATTATCATACTATTATGGACATCATCAAAAAACACTTAATCAGCAACAACATAATCCTATACTACAATGTGCAACTAAGAGAATTAGAAAGTATCTTTCATATCTCCAAGACTATCATTTAAATCTTGTTGTTACCATTATTGTATCACATCACTTAACTTGGTTTAATATTTCAAGATTTACATATATAAATATTCAATAAAAATATTTTAAAATTGTAAATTTTTTCAATTCAAGAAGTTTTTATAAGAATAAAATTGTAAAAGAAAAATCAACTTAACATAACAAAAAGAAATTTACAAATTCTTTTAAAAAATATGATTATCCAAGTCCAAAAAAATTGTTGAGTGATAGATTCGAGAAGAGAAGAGTTTGTTATATAAGAGGTGTATATTAATATGTTATATAAATAAAGTAGTAAAATATATGGCGTTTGAGTAGATGTCGGAGAGTTATGACGTAATTACGATCGAATTGTAATATTTGAAATTCTTTCCACCCATTCATGTGGGTAGGAAAAACTTTTTCATAGTAAATCGTGTTCACATCTATAGATTATAATTCATTAACATTTTAAGTATAAGTGATACTAAATTTTTTATGCTTAATTATCCTTTTATTCGTTATTTTTATTTTATCGGTTTCTTGCAATGATTTGGTGTTTCTAATTTTATGTAAACTTGTTCGCGAATTACAAAATTAAGGATTTGTTTGAAAAAAGAAAACAAAATTTCCTGTCTGAAATTCATAATTCCTACAAATTACGAATTTTGTCTTGGCCAGGGACGATGAACTTAACCGATCTATCAATTGGAATTTTCGAAGAAACTGAAATCTATTATTTAAGGACTGTTTCTTGATAATGAATGATACTGCTCCTTATAAGAAATCCAAACGAAAAAGTACAAAACAGGCTTTCACCATTTCTTTGTTCTGCTGCTGCATCGTCGTTGATCCTGATAGGTATCAGAGTATTAACTCATAACACAAATAAAAGACAAAAGTAATAAAATAATAGATAATAAATATAATTTATTAAAAAAAAATTACATTAATACCACTTTCTCAATTTCCAAAGACAAAATAAATGAAAATTTCTCTCTTAAAAATAGGAAAAATTAATAAAAAAACCTTCAAAAAACAATAAATATTCTCTCTTAATTCTTCTCTCACTAACTAGAACAAATAAAAAGAGAAAAAGAACTTTAGAATGTCTACTAAAGAAATAATAGACTCAATCCCAAACTAAGTTACCACCGATCCGCCGGAACTTCTATTCTCACCAATCAGGACAAGAATCACGATTAAGGCCACTATGAACGCATAATCAATGTTCGGATAAACCGTCACCATGAAATGGTCTTTTCCAAACAAAGCTGTGTGCTTTTTATGCATCTGTAATACCATTCCAACAAAATATTTTCAGTTACCAATAATCATGATTAAATAATATTCAAAACAAATAATAATTTATGTGCAACTAGTTAATTCAGATCTAACTCTGTTTACCATTGACTCTCTAATGTTTGAATACAGCTTTGAAAAATGAGTTTTCTATAAAAAAAGTAAATTTTAAACTTGAGAGATGAAAAACAAATATATCTCAAAATCGAGTGGAAAAGCATATTTAAACACAAGCCACTCAAAAAAGTAAATTAAAACCAATAATAACTGAGAAAAAAAAAAGGAAAATGGTTTTGGATATTTAATGAGAAAAGTTTTACCTGGGCAACGATGTTGTTAGTTTCACCAGCATAAACAACGCAAGATCGTTCAAGCCAGCTACCTTTGACCTTAAAGTCACAAACATCTTCTCTGGTGTTATTCGCCAAAAACACATCCAATTTGCTCTTAAACTGAATAAAGGACGATCGCTTCACAGAAAATATAAGATCTTTGGCTTCTGTGCTTTCCCCTCTGAAAGCTTGCCACCGATCATGTGCTGTCATCATCTGCATCAACAACACACAAATTTTCACCAATTTTTACAATTAGATAAACCCACTTAAACAACATAAAATATATTAAATGAGATGTACTGTGTTTCTTTTTAGAAACTACTAATCTCAGAGTGTTTAGTTAATTCAAGTAGGGTATGCGTGATTAGCTTTCACTAAGTAAAAGTATAAACTTTAATTAACCTAATAATTGAAACGAACATGTGATGTGTTGGGTGGAAGGAGGAAGGAAGAATGAAAAACCTTGCGGCGGAGGGTGACGATGGGCTGGCCGGCGGCGTCGATGAGGACGCGGCGGTCACGGAGGGTCATGAGAGACCCCTTGACTTTGAAGACCACGTTGCCGTTGACGTCGGTGACCACGAAGTTGTCGGCGAGGGTCATCACCTTCATCACCACCGCCAGATCCACCGGGTACGGAGCGCAGAACTGCGGCCCGATCACGGTGGTCGGCAACGCCGGCATCGGAGCGGAGGTGGTGGGTTGCGGTGGATAATGAGGGTTTGGGTATGCCATGTATAAGGATCACACTCAAACAAACAGGTAATAAGAAATTTATGTAATTATTGTCTCCAAAGCTAAAGTGTTGTTTTCGAATTTTGAATGAACATAAGTTGTCAAAGTTTCTTATATAGAAGGCACCATGATTGATGATGATGATGATGAGGATCTAGCATAGAAGTTGGATATGCTTGCTTTTTCTTTTCTAAGTAAAATATACATCATTTCCAGTAATTTTTCAAAATTATTCATTATTCAATGTCACGTGACATGTACTCTTCATAATTAAATACACAAAAAATTAACTCCTAAAATTGTTTTTTTTTTCTTCGCCAAAAAAAAACTTGTCTTTTTCTTTTATCAAGAAAATAAAAGTTGTCGTTTTCTTCATCGAATTTGTTGGTTGTAGATTTTTTTGTTGAATGTCGACTCTATGTTTTTTTTTACTGCAGTGACTTTGATTCAATGATATCATGGGTATTTACGGTAATTTTTAATTTGTCATGTTCTAAAAATTACATTTCATAATAATTATATCTTAAGCATCATTTCATTATCAATATTATATACAATTTGTAATATTTATTTTCAAATATCACCACTAAAGTTTATGTAATCTAAAACAATGTGAAATAGTTACCATATGGATATAATTTTTCTTAATAGTTATTACAAAAAAAATGAATATAACTTTCAAAAAGGGTTCTTAAGTCTTACAAAAATCTAAGAGTTGTAGAGGCTCCGCGCCACAGAAAACGAATAATCTAACCCGAATTAGAAAAGTGAACTTAAAACAGAAATGTTGTCAAAGTTTTATGAACAGTATTTTTATCACATGTTTAATGTGAAAATAAAAATAAAAAAGCAGAAGAGTTTGATTTAAAAGAAAGACAAAATACACAAGAAACGGAGAAATAAAAATTAAAAAATGTTTTTTAAGTTAAATAACCGATTGCAAGTTTAGGATTTAGACTATTCTCGTTAAAAAAAATTCTATTTGTTTTTTTTAATTATGTAAAACATCATGAAATATTAAGTATATTTAACACTTGTAGAGCGTGATTAATGCATACGGAGACATTTGTTATAAATAAACTCGAAGCTAAGTGTCCAAATTTCAGGCCAAGCAAGAAATTAAATATTAAGATAATGGTATAGTTCGCTAAGTTGAAGAATTCCGTCTTATTTTTAAAATTTTATTCTCAATCTATGAGTAAATTAATTTAAATTTACAAAAAGAAAAAAGAAAAAAAGTCGTTATTTTTTATTTTAAATTATACGCGTTAGTGTTAGCGTGTTGCGTTTTCTTACGCGGATTATTCTTGGTTGCTTAATTGAATATTTATCATATTCGATATGACTGATTCCAATTACGTGGTTAACTCCAAATTTTCATGCGAAAATGCAGTTTAATTAAAACAAATATTCAAAGCACGAATTAAAGTTATTTCATCAAATAAATTTAGTTTCTAATCCATTTTATTCTGTTTTTAGTCTTTAGATTTTTATTTGACTGGTTAAGGTTTTTTTATTATGTAATTTGAGCTGTTAAACTATGATATGACGTTAATTGTGTACTGTTTCGTGTCGATTTCGATGAATGATATTTTTCATTTTTCGAATATACGATGAAATATTGGTCATATTTATCCTTCAAACTACATTGTTTGTCATAGTTTTTCCATTTTACAACTTTTTCCATTTTAAAAATATCGGAAGTATAATTTATCCTCACTAAAAAAAATCTTCATCCATAATAAATTATATTGAATAAAAGTTGTTAGTCATTATAATAACCAATTTAAAAGTTTAAAAAAATATTGATTATTAAAATAGTCACTATTATAAATAAAAAAATTATAATTGATCATTAATTAATTAGAGACTAATTTAGAAATTAAATTATTTTGATAATTAAAACTTAAGTAATTAATTTTTAATGACCAATTTCTTTTGGTAGCCAAAATCATAGTAATTGTAACACCCCATTTAATTAAGTATGTGAAATTAAAGGAATGTCACGATAAAGATAACATAAAAGCGCGGTCTGGGATCAACTCCACACAACCCATGGCACACATCATATTCATTCACATCAAACCTTTAGCACAATACTCAAAACCAAGCCAGCATTATCCATACAAAACTAAGAAAACCATCCCACATTGCACTGTCTCGCCCAGCACCTCGCTCAAGCTGGAGGGCCTCGCTCAGGCGAGATAGTCTCGCTCAGGCGAGCCCCCTTCGCCTAGGCGAGGGCTCGAAAAGAACATCAAGAGAACAACGCGGGATCTCGCTTAGGCGAGACCCCTCTCGCCTGGGCGAGATGTTCGCTCGCTCAAAATTTTAGCGGGTCGCCTGGGCGACCTCTCGCGTAAAGGGGTTTTTGGCGAACCCCTGTTTATCTCGCCTAGGCGAGACTGGCTCGTTTGGGCGAGATTAACAGGTCTCGCCACTGTTTCACCTGCAACAACCATGCTTTACAGACCAACCAACCATACAGAGTACTTTCACGCATCAAAACGAAGAATTTAACCATACAATTAGTAATCAACCCACAAACAAGTCAAAACAACACAGAATTGGAAACCCTAACTTCTCGTACCTAGAGGAAGGGTTAACGGAAGTCTTGGCAGCACGATAGCTAGTACTGTTGTCCCGAGAACGGCTAAAGAGTTGGAAACAGTGGAGGAATAGAACCAAGGGAAATTTATTACGAAGCCCTAACTGGACATAGTGCCAAGGAAAACAATACATACAAGCTAGAAGGGGCACTTACGCGGAGTGGGAACTGGGTTTGAGCTAGCTCGAAGAGGACCTTAGGCAAACCCTAGCAGAGCGTTCCGTGAGGGGAAAGGAGAGTGACGACTGCTGAATTTTCTGCAAGATTGCAAAGTGAGGGTTAGGGCATCCTGAAAGGGGTTTTATCACTTGGGCCAACCCTAGGCCCAAACACAAGAGGGCAGCCCTTAACTTTAGGACAGAAAATTAGTAAGCCAAAATTAATGAGCCTTATAGTAATTAATTTTAAAAATCAATTTAGTGACCAATTATAATTTATTTTGATCACTAACATTGGTTCCTAATAAAATGTTTTTATAATAACTTTAAAAATACATTATTTGTGTTGACTGATTTTTCTTTTTTAAAATTTTATTTTTTTAAGCTCAAAAAGATATATTTATCGCTGCTTGAGTCAATAACGAATTATATTTTGGTAATGTTATCAAAAAGTCTTGAGGATATTTTTCTTTGACCATTTCTCCACACTCTTTTGCGAAAATAATAAGAAATAATATTTGTTTTCATATTTCTACTTCCTCGTTTCTTCTCCTTTCCCTTTCCTACCTACTTAACTATTTATCCAATTAATCCTATATGTATATGAATTTTCCACATTTACTAGGATAAACTAGATCATGAATTATTTAATAAGGATAATTGACCGTTTGAAAAAAAAACTATTCTAACATAATAGACCTATCAAATAAATTGTGGCTGATCTATTTTTAAACTAAAAAAAATAGTTTAATTTGATTTTATATGGGATTAACCAATAATTTTTTATTTAATTTTAAAAAATAAAAGTAATTAAAATATAATTTTGAAAATAATTATTTTAAAAAAATTAGTAGGTAAATAAATTTAATTTTAAATTTTAAATATAATAAATAAATTATAATATAAATATATTTTTAATAGAATAATATTATTACTAAAAGTTATTATTTTTTTAAAACGAACTGACCCTCAATTTCTGGTCCAAACTAATTTAAGTTGTGAATTAAATAGGGTCAAATCAAGATTGATTCATTTTTATGTAATTTGCTATTTGAAAAAAAAAAACTTAATCCAAAATGGAGGCATACCCTATATTAAAGCTCTAAACAATTGATATTGCTTCTTTAATAGTTGTATTTTAGTTTACCTGGATGATTTAAATGTGTGTTTGAAATTTAAAAAGAAAATTAAACCAAACTAAACTCAATTGAAATTGAAGAAAAACTCATTTGTTTTAAGTTAATCAAAGTTTAGAGTAAATCTTTTTTTTTTATCTAGATTTGAAACACACTGAAACGTTGTTTTGGTGAAATCCAAATACACTTTTCATAATTAACTTAAAACTTCAGCTAAAAGTGTAAGATATTTTCATAGTCCATAACAACATGTATATCATGAATCTTATAAGATAAATATAAAATTACATATGAGCCTAACATATGACACAATAACCCTAATAAATTTCGCTAGCAAAAAAATTATCTCTATTTTAAAAATGATTTATATGCTTAACTTAATCTTAAAAATGGACTAGGAAAAATATCTTAATTGAGAAAAATGACGTGTGTGGATGACATTTGTGTGGAAGTTTAGCAATACTTATTGTGGAAGTCCACATCGGGTATATATATTTCTATCTTGAAATGGAGGTTTTTTCCTGCACCCCATTCTTTTCTTTCAGCACCTCCAACTTCTGCTGCAGTTCCCATTTTACCCGTATAAAATATATATGAAATAAATAAATGATTACATATGTAATATGGGGTGTACACATTAGATTCTCAAATCCAGTTTAGGGCTCCATCAGATTATGAGATCCAGTTAACAAATTTGAAAATTCACATAATCGAATTTTGAAATCTAATAAACAAACAAAATATGACACTTAACTAGATTTCGTTAATCGTATTTCAAAATCTGGTAAAAAAATAATAATTTGGTCTCAATTTACATTTTCAAATTAAAATGAAAATTTTAAGGATGAGGTAAAAAAGTGGAGAGTAACACTATTACTCTATGTGATTATATAATTTTAAACTAATTATAATCATAAACCAAAATATTTATTAAAAATGTGAATTTTAATAAAAACATTATTATAATATTTATATAAAAATTAAATTTGATCTTAATTTAGAGAGAGAAAAAATTGTTACATTTAAAAAAAATGAAACTAAATTGAATTAAAATAACAATATAAAACAAAATTAGATATAAAATATTAACTCTGACATGTGACAAGTTTATGAATTGACACATGAAGATTTTTTTCAAAAATAAGAAAAATTAAAAAAAAAAACAACAAAATTACATGTAACAAACAATGTTCATTGTCGTAATTATTTAAATGGTGATAATAAAAAGGATTAAATTGATTAGAATTGAAAACTGATTGAAAATAATAATATTAAAACTAAATTGACAAAACTCAATAAAAAAGAAAAGGAATGATTAGATATATATTTTAACCTTGAATATTTAAAATAAAAAATAAAGAATATTTAGCAAAAAATACATAAACTTTAAACATCATGTCTCGTTTTTGGCTCTTAGTTTGAAACAAAAGATGTTCTCCTCCCCATGTGGGAACAAAATCTGCTTGCAAGTCCTTCGATTTGCTTTTGGAGTTATATATAGTTTTTGTTGCAAATTTTTTTAATAAATTAAAAAAAAAAAACAAATCTCATAAAATATGATAAAATATGAAAAATTCTAATAATTATATCACGTCTCTAATTAGTTTTTATTCTTCATATGAGATATAACTTTCACGTTGTATTTCGTCTAATGCCTATGCAACTATTTAATATAATGAATTTTTTATATTATCCTTTGTTGTGTCATGTGGTTAGTTCATTGCAAACTTCACACATGTCATTTGATGTCCTTTGTCTTTATTATATAGTTTAATATAGTATTTGTTACAAATAAAGTCCAACTTTTGAAAGTAGTTATTTTGGTTATTGATCGTCACTACACAAAATAATATAGAAATATAGAAATGTCTTCTTTAAAATCTATAAGATAGATATTCTAGGCTTATTTAGATTTGAATGGAGATTTGATGTTGCTTATTTATAGGACTGTTTTGACTTATTTTTTAACTTTTTAGATTTTCCTTTCGGAATTAAAGTGTGTCAAAAGTTTTCTTTTGAGCTCCTTCAATTGTATTATAGCTATAGTTTTTTGGAATAATAATTTCAGTTATATAATTTAATTACATATTTAGTTTTTTTTTTTCGTAAGTTAGTATACTTGTAGCCCACACTATACATTCAATTTCTTTTAAGAAAAAATTTACGTATTTGCTAGTAATAAGAACGAGCTGTGTTATTTATTTATGTAAGGCACTAATATTAATGTTTAACAGTAATATTCAATATTCATTGTGTTAATTATTTCCTTGACTCTGGTTTCTTTAAAGTTTAAAAGAAAAGAAAAAGTATAAGTGGGGAACCACCAATTTTATAATCTTTCCAAGATAGAACGAAGGATAAAGATGGTTTGATATTAAAACGAAAAAAATAACATGTCCTAAGAAAGAAAATATTAATAATAAGAATAAAATAAAGGTGACATAAACATGAGTTGGAAAATAAGTGCTTTTGTTTATTTGAATAACTAAACAGAGAATAAGTTGAAGTTTAAAGGTCCCTCCTTCTTCCTCACTAATACATAAGAGGCCACTCATTTAATAAAAACTTTCATATAATAAATAATTTACAAAAATGTCAAAACAATTAAAAAAATTAAAATAATCGAATACAGAATACAGAATAGAAGAAATTGAGATATTTAAGTATACATGATCGATCAAAGTTGAAGAGTTAGAATTAGAGCCACAATGAATGCATGATCGATATTTGGAAACACGGACACCATGTACTTCTGTCTGCTAAACATAGTTCCAAGCTTTGTATTTATCTGCAACAACAATCATTTATTTCCATGAATAAGTACGTGTAAACCATATCAATATATATATATATATATATATATATATATATATATATATATATATAAAAAAAAAGAAAAGAAAAAAAAAAAAAA
>Ga0209589_1006558_pt1 | contig 19189 bp, 10 predicted proteins | sample CowpeawhiteBW_FD_187525 | JGI IMG/M metagenome (GOLD analysis project Ga0209589, IMG submission 187525) | Root nodule microbial communities of legume samples collected from California USA - Cow pea white BW (SPAdes) (version 2) | ecosystem: Host-associated > Plants > Roots > Nodule | place: USA... | reverse complement strand
AAAAATAAACATTTTCAACCACAACATTAATAAAAAAAAAAGTAAATTCCAAACATGACATAATATCTAAAAAATAATATCTAAAAAAGTACACAAACGTACAATATTTAGATCAATTGAAATTATTTTAATTTTTTTATGATGAATAATTTTTTATAAAAAAATTATTAATTGAAATAAATAAAGAATATAATATATTTTATATAAAATAAATAAATATTTTGAAAAAACTGGAAAAAATTAAAGATTCCAAGCACTAGCTACGTTATTCAACTAGTTCACCACTTGCTGCAACACAAAAACATTGCTTTCATAATTCAAGACCATTATAATAGAATAGGTTCCAAGCAAAATAGAACCGGTTCCACACACAGAGCTTGTCCTTTTGGAATTGGATCCAAAAAATCCATAACTGATTCCATTTCCTTTGAAGCACGGATCTAATTCCCAGGCCATGTGCATGGTGGTGACTTGCATCATCCCATTCCGTGAAGTGAGGTTATTTGAGTAAAATTACTATAATCACTCTTAAATCTACTCATTCAAGCGGGATTCAAAAATAATCTCAATCCCGCAATTCTTCTCTTTCCATCGCTTCATAATCACAATAAGGAAACACAACAAATCTTTCAAATCAACGCTTGCTATTCTTTTTGAATAGAAAATTCATGAAAAAAAGAACACACACTGAGTTTAGGACAAAATTAAATGAATGCAGTCAAAAATAAGTCTTTTTGACACATTGATAAGTGTTCCATCTAAGTTACTGATAATTTTTATTTCTTTAAATCTAGCATTTTTTTTTTCTCCATTCATTCAGTTTCTTCAAAAAAAAAAATAACTTATAAAATCTTTTTAATTAATATGTACTTGTGTATAGATAATGTCTACTTGTGTAATTATATAATTAACTTGGTTCGTGTGAAACATTACTAGATAAAGTAGTAATAGCAAATAAATTTTTAAGGAAGATAATTACTTCAAGAGAAGAAAAAAGGATAAAAGATAAAGTAGTGTTAATTGTATACATTTTACTTTGATTTTCTCGATGCAATTACTCTATTATTTAGTGATAAGTATCAATAAAGTCCGGTGAAAATAGGCCAAATAAAAATATAAAACAAATTTAAAAGCTAATTACAAAACAGTATAAAGATTAAAAAGCATCATAACTTTATTTTTATATTTGTTTATGCTAACTTTTTTTCAATCCACTTAATATTCTCTTATATATCTTTTAAAGTGTGTATTGCATATATTACTTTAACAGTTAAAAGTATAACACAATCAACTTTATATCATTATTTATAAACTTATTTATAATTTTTTATTTCTTTTTATTTATTTTAAAATTCAATCATATATTGTGATTAAAATAAAACAAAACCTTCCATTTCTAAGAATCGAATCCAGGTTATATGAGCAAATGTCAGATATTTTAACCACTACACCACTAAGAATAATCAATTAATTGCTTTTATATATAGATAAATATTTATAATTTTTAATCTCTTTAATTATTTTAAAATTCAATCACAACAAAAAAACAAAAATGGATTGTTGTTTATATTTTGGAAACAAATATATAAATTAGATTATTCGTGAGATTTTGGAAATTTTTGAAGTTCACCTCTATTTCTTGTTCACTTATTTTTCTTCAAAATTTGAAATGAACAACTTCTGGTTCGTCAAGTAGTTCGATTTGTTGTTTATTTTTTTATCTAGATGGTACTCAAACAATAAAAATGATGTATTTAAAATTTAACAATATATTTTACTTTTTTTCTAAATTAAAGAGTTTTTTTTTTTCGAGGAATTAAAATTAAACCTTAAAGGTTTAAGAGTATATTTTACCTGAACTTCTAAGTATCTAAGTCATGGTTTTTAGGAATGACATAATTTTCCCATGTACTTTTCACTTTTTGAAATATTTATTTTGTATTTTCTGTTTTATAAACTTCAAAGCTCTTATATGTAGCCATTAAATTTGAAAAACATTATTGTTGAATGTGAAGGTTTAATAGGTGTTGAAGTTAGTTAGTTAGTTGTGTTAAGTTTTATGTCATTTTAAAGTATTTCCACACTAATTTTTAAGTTTTTTCTTTTCTTTTTTATATTGCCCACTAAGGTTTTAAGATTAAGAAATCTGCAATAGTAATATGATATTCAATGAAACAATAGATTGTACAATCTAGGAGATTAGATATAACATTTAGGATCGTATAATAATGATTATGAAGTCATTTCTTATGTAACATGTGCATAAGCTAGTTCTTTTTCTTTCTCCTTCTACATCGAAATTTTAACCAATTTAATAATTTATACATAATTGATGTAAAATATTTTTTTTTTTTAGTTTTGAACTTCCCTGTTGTCACCTCAACCACATCCTTTATTTTTTGCTAACAATTGTCATTAGGTCAAATATTATTAAGAGTATGATTTATAGTATATTTGATTGAGAGGAAAAAATTAAATTAATTGTATAATATAATAAATTAGAAAAATATATCAAGTTTAATTTTAATAATAATGAGTATGAATTAACACTTCAAGATGATTAATTATGAAATAATTAACTTATAGAATTACAAGTAATAAAATTTATTTGGTATAATTCCTGATTTGGTCCCCTAATTTTTTTTTAGTTGAATTTGATTTTCATATTTTTTGTTGGTTCAATTTAGTACCCTAATTATTTAAAAGGGTTCAATTTGATCTTATTCGTTAAGTTGGGGTTAACACTGTGTCCATATAGGACATGTGTCAAACCGTGAAATATTTTAAGCCATATTATTATCATTTTAACTTTTTATTTTTATTTTTATATATATAAATATAAATATATATTATGAAAAAATATATATATATATATATATATATATATATATATATATATATATATATATATATATATTATTTTGCATATTTAAAAATAATGAAAGCCATAAAATAGGAGATAAAATAAGTGGACACATCACATGTCAAGAGAATACATTGCCATATTTCATGTTATTATGCAATCATGTATCATATCTAGGGATATCAAAAAAATCCGTATTCGTAGATATCCATAAATAAAACCTGCAACAGGTAGAAAATGAATATTGAAAATGGATACCCACGGGTAACCGGTACATGTATTTTTTATACCTACATGTTAACGGGACAGGTACGGGTATCATAATACCCGTATTCTAGGATACTCGTACCCGCTATACTGTAATTTAAATTAAAAAAAATAAAAAAAATGATTAAAATATTAACACATTGATTTTCAATGAGTTATTTTTTATCAATTGGTATTAAAAAATCTTTATTTATTTGTAAACTGTCATTCAACACTATTTAAATGAGTTATTTACACTTTGTTTGAAATTTATAAATGTTATGCATTGTATTTTTATTTGAATTTATAGTTAAAATTTGTTGTTAAATATAAAATTTTTCTTTCTGTAAATACCCGCGGGTACCCATGGATATCCGTGGATTTAAAAAAAAAATGTGGATACCTACATAACGGATATCCGCATGGATATGGTACGGGTATGGGGCAAATATTGATCTGACGAGTAGGGTACGAAGGAGCTTGTATCCGTACCCTACCAGCCTCATTCACATCCCTAATCATATCGTGGAGTGTTTGAAAATTTCCTTTTTTGGTTAATTGTTTGAATTGTTTTTTGTTTGATGTTTAAAAATTTTGTATTATTATGTATTATTATGTATATCTAAATATACATAATAATACAACCATTCAAATGTATTATTATGTATATTTATGTATATATATGCTACGCCCATTCATGGATGTTTTTCTTCCCACACAACCACAATTTCTTTGCGCACTCCCTCAATTTTCAAAATGACTACTTTACAATTTTACCTTTTGTGAGAGTGGTTTTTAGATAATCTATTAGAAATTTTCTGAAACAAGTTTTATGAAATGTTAGGATATGATTTCCAAAACAGGATTTTTAGAATGGAATTTTCATAATATATTTTATACATTTCAGAACAAGTTTTCGAGAACAAGATTTTTGAAAAAAAAAGCTCTCCAGAACATTTATAATATCTTTAGGAATGGGTTTTCTGAAACAATATTTTCAGAATATATGAAAAATATGTTTTGAAAAAATCTTTCCAAATTTTTTTTTTTTTACAATGCATTCTCTCTCATGTAGTATTCTTTCTCTGCAATGATAACGATGATGAGAACTGCAATAACGATAGTGGTGGTATGATATAGTGAGAGAAGGTATTTTAGTTTTATTCAATTACTGTGGGTGGATATAATAATGATAGGGGTGAAGGAAGGTAAAATAATCGTAGAACTGTAACCCAAAAGTCAAAATACAAAGGCCCAATGGTGTAATGAATCACAATTTGTTAACTTGCCCAAAACATAAAAACCCATAAAACAACATTAAAGAATAAAAATCACAATAAAACAAAATTAGTAGGGGAATTATCCTAAACAAAGCCTTAGTAGGATAATAAATGGGTTGGTAATGAATTGAGGTTACTTGAATATGTTTAAAATTCAATTTTATAACTAACTTCATAATTTGTTTTTATAAATCAAATAGATTGAAATTGAGTTTGTTAATTTAATTTGCTGAAAAATATACAATTCGACTTGATTAATTAATGAAACTACAAGGTATATTTAACTAAATATAAAATTAATTTTATTTTTCATAAAATAAATAAATAAAGTGTGAAAAATATAAGTTTAAATTTATTGAGCTAACTGTTCAAACTATACTATTAGTAAATTTCAATAAAATAAGTGTAAACTAAAAGATAAATACTGAATACAAGTAGAACCAATTGTCACATAGTTGAACTTGATTAATGCGATTTAATTCTCTTCCTAAGTGAGATGGTGATTCACATAATTGTTTTTATTTATTTTTATCATTTTATTTATTTATTTTCACCTACCACAGGAATGTTTATTCAGATATGAACATAAACATTGCTTCCCATTGCATGGATTATGATGTAAGAAATGACAACAATATCTATCATGCAATTTAAAGGTCAGAAGTGTTTCTAAAATGATAATAAATGTTGAATATTTTTCAATGATACTGTTATGTTGAATGACGGATTTTAGGTAAATATTTATTAGGTGCCAAAATAAATATACAATTTTTTTTCTGGAATAGCATATATATAAAATGCACTAAAATTAAATAAATTTGTATTTTTATATTTATTAATTTATATATGTTAAAAATAATTGGGATACCAAATCTTCCTAACACTAAAAATAATTAAATTTTATTAACAGTTTATTTTTTCTGGTTATATTAAATTGTTAGAAAAAATATAATTTGTGAAGTTGTTTAAACTTAAATAATTTCTTTATATTATTTTGATTTAAATACTGATTTGATTTATTTTTTCAGTTTTTTCAATTTTATCATAATATCATTGATTTAAAATTTTAAGAGGTTAAAAATCACATAAAAATGTCATACAACATAATATTAATCAATTATATTACTTTATTTGATTTTTAACCTCTATAATTTTAAATCAAAGGTGTTATTATCCATTTTTAAATTTTTATTTTAATTTTTAACCAACTCTAACTCTATATTAAAAATATTTAACAAAAATATGAATTTTAATAAAAAGTATCAATATAAAAGTTATATAAAAATTAAATTTAGTCTCAATTTAGAGAGGGGCAAAATTGGAATTGAATTGATAAAAAATAATGATTATTGAGATTAAATTGAATATAACACCTTGATATGTGTAGGGATGTTAAAAGAATCCGTACCCACGGGTATTCACAGATAAAACCTGCAACAAGTAGGAAACGAATATTAAAAATGGATACCTGCTACTCGTGGGTATGGGTATTTTTGATACCCGCATGTTAATGGGGCGGGTACGGGTACCATAATATCCGTACTCGTACCCGCTAAATTTTAATTCACAAAATACTCTCATATATATGTATATGTGTGTGTGTGTGTGTGTATATATATATATATATATATATATATATATATATATATATATATATATATATATATATTATTTTGCATTTTTATCTTCTGTCTTCATTCTTCTAGCTTCAAGTATTGGTATGTTGTCTTCTTCCAAGTACACTCCTTGACATTCTTCTCTCTCATTTCTTTGAAATTGAGCACATACATCAAATCCTGTATAGACACTGATGTTTATGGTATGCTTGTTATCAAATGATGGAATCAAAATAAAAATACTTGGCACGTGGCAGTTGAGGTTTATTATTTGTTTATTTTTCAAGAATCAATCGGAGAAAGTGAGTATGTTGATCAAAGCGCTAATTAAAGAACTTCCATTGTGTTGAACATCATTTTATATTTATTTTTATAATTATTTGGACTTGTATGAACTTGAGTTTATTTGAACTTTATTTAAAATTTATGACAGTGATGTATTTTATTTTATTTTATTTGAATTTATGATTAAATATTTATTTTTTAAATAATTTTGTAAATACCCGTGGGTAAAAATAGGTGGGTTCCCGCATAACGAATACCCGACGGATATGGGTACGGGTACGGGGCAGATATTTATTTAGCAGGTAGTGTATGAGGGAGTTACTACCCGTATCCTACCCGCCCCGTTGACATCCCTAGACACGTGATACTAACTTGATACAAGAACATTTATTTTTAAATAAAAAAAATCACGAAATGACACGTGAGTCATTGTTCATCATTCGTTATTTATTTAAACGCCATTAACAAACATGACCACATTGAACAAAATTTACATATATTAGGACAAATTAAAAAAAAATTATGACCAATTATTTTATTCTTTAACATCTTAATCACATTTCTTCTTGCTCTCCTTTTTCATTTTCGTCCACACTACACTACAGTTTGTCACATAAACCCTCTTGTGGGAGATTCCTTCATGCATTGCTCTCAACCATTTTTCATCAACTATTGCCTGTGCAAATTCAATAGGCTCGGACTCAACTATTAAAGCATAGTGAACAAAGTTACCTTCAGTAGTAACTGTAGTATCATAGGATAGCTCATAATCTCTTAAATGAGGAGGCTGCTGTGAAATTCTGGATGATTTTCGCACTCTTGTACTTGGGTCACCAGTATTTACATCTGCTTCTGTAACATCCTCTTCCAGCACAATTCTTGGTTCTTTTGGCTCCTTTTTCTCCCAATTCCAGTCAGTTATCTCATCCACTACAACATCTCTACTCACCACTATTTGACCTGTTTTGGGTTCAAATAGTTTATATCCACCGGTTGCATGATATCCAACTAGAATCAGTGGCACTCCTTTGTCATCAAGTTTCCTTCTCTGTTGGTCTGTAACATGTTTATAGCAAACTGAACCAAACACTTTCAAATGGCTGACATTGGGTTTCTCATCTAACCACGCTTCCTCAGGTGTGATGGCCTTTAACCTCTTTGTAGGTGTTCTGTTCAGAATATATGTGGCTGTTACAACTGCCTCTCCCCACAAATACTTTGGCAAACTCTTACTCTTCAGCATACATCTCACCATATTTAGCACCGTGCGATTTTTCCTCTCTATTGTGCCATTATGCTTTGGTGTGTAAGGTGGTGTGATCTCCTGCACTATGCCTGTATCCTCACAGTATCTTCCAAACTCACTAGAGGTGTATTCTCCACCACCATCAGACCTTAGCTTCTTTATTTTCTGGCCACACTGCCTTTCCACCATGTTTTTGAATTTTTTGAACACATCCAGTACCTCACCTTTGCGTTTAAGTAAGTAAATCCATGCCTTCCTAGTCAATTCATCAATAAACAAAACAAAATATCTACTACCTCCTAGTGTATCAACTTGCATGGGCCCACATACATATGAGTGGATGACATCTAACTTTGCTGCAGACTTTTGAGGTAGCACTTCTTGGAAGTTGTTTCTGGTTTGTTTGCACTCCACACATATTTACAAACAGTTTCAGGTACTATAATATGTGGCAAGTCCTTAACCATTCTACATTGACTTAGCCTAGATAAGTCTCTAAAGTTTAAATGCCCAAACTGTAGGTGTCATAGCCATTCTGACTCATTCCTTGTCATAGCAAAACACTGATGCTTGACTGCTTCCATTACAACACGAAAAGTCTTATTTTTGGACAGACATGCACTCACAACCAATTGTTTATTTTGGTCAAAGATGTTAAGGCAATTATTCTTCATTGTCACCACAAACCCCTTTTGCAAGAGTTGTCCGAGACTTATCAGATTAGTTTTCAGCCCTGGAACATATAGTACTTCCTCAATTACCACTTCTCTCCCATCATTTCCTTGCAACACCACTCTGCTTGATCCCTCTGCCACAAGACTCCTATTATCAGCAAATTTGATTCTTCCATTAGCTGCCTCCTCCATCTTGACAAACCATTCCTTCTTGCGTGTCATATGGGTTGAACACCCAGAGTCTAGGTACCAGGCAGTGTTAGCAACATCTTCACAACTTATTCGAGCCATTAACATCACTGCCTCAGAATATGAAGTTTCATCTTGAGCTAGATGAGCACAATTCTTTGGCTTGTTCTTCGCACCATCTCTATTCCAACACTCTTTTGCAAAATGGCCAAATTTTTTACAATTATAACACCTCACCTTACGCTTATCAAACTTCCATTCCTTCTCTTGATTAGACTCATCATCATTCTTGTGATCTTTACGGTTTTCTTGATCACTAGCCTCTTTCCCTTTCTTTTCTCGAGCCCTTTTTTGACCATATTTCTTCTTACCACCTTTCTTGAAGCCTTTTTCCTTGCCATGAGATTGTGACCGATCTTGCAGTGCTTGCTCTTGAATCTGTCTGCGCTCAACCAACCTATGCTCATGCGACTCCAAAGAGTGTTGTAACTCTTCTAACTCCATATACCATGTATCACATGTTTCCTCAATAGTCACCACAATGTGATCAAACTTTGGTGGCAATGATCTCGGTATCTTGTCAACTACGTACTAATCGGTGATGGGATCACGACAAGCAAACATTTTACTCACATGTTCTTGAATTTTATCGAAGTACTCTGCCACAGTTTCACTCTCCTCCATGGTCAAACACTCGAATTGTCGTCTCAGAGTCTGCATCTTTACTTTCTTGCTCCTATCACCACTTTCATAGGTTTTGATCAAGATTTCTAAGATCTCTTTGCTTGTTTCAGCCTTCGAGATTCTGTGAAATATCTTCGGCCCAACACATTGATAAATGAGGAATCGTGCTTTGCTATCCATTTTCCACTACACCTTGAAGTTTCTCTTTTCTTCATCTGTAGCCTTGGATCCTAACTCTAACAATCCCTCAAACACTACATCTGCAATGTCTTGAAAGCCAAAAATGGCTTGCATTTTAATGCGCCAGTCGTCAAACGACTTTCTATTGAAGACGGGCAGTGAACCTTGCATCATGCCTCATAACCCAGCCATCGTACTCGCTTACGTTGCACACTTCTTCGATCGAAACTTGAAATCCCTTCTCTGTTCTTGTTTTGCACACAAAAACCACACAACACGCGTCAGGAATTCTCACTTTTTTCTCGCTAACTTTCACACATCCTTAGTTATCGTAACTAGCTCTAGATACCATAAAGGGTTTAAGAGAGATGCAAGAAAAGGTGCGTATATCTCATTCACACTGAAAAAAAGAATGAAAGCAATACAATTCTTTTATACAACAAAGAATGACTTATTGAAGCGGTTAACTAAAAGAAACTACCAGACTTTAATACAGTTGTCATAACAGACAAACATTTGTTTCTGTTTTTAGCTTACAACACTAACAGGCACTGTCATTGCCTCTCACAATTTTAGGGTTTGCATCACTTTCAGCACGCCATTGCCTTCCGTCAAATCGGTTGCACCCTCGGTGTCCTCCTACGGTGTGTCTCCGCTCGTGTCCTCCTCTGGTGTGCCTTGGTTTGTGTCCTTCTCTAGTGTTTATGCCTGAGATTTTCGAAAACTTGTTTAGGTAATTTCTTCAAATTTCAAAGCTTGTGAGCTTTCTTCCTAAAGCCCTATTATATGCTTTCTTAGGAAATGACGGTAATACATTGTTCATATTAAGTTATGATATTAATTTCATAGAGGAGGTTCAATTTTATGGTAATGGAGGTTGTCATACCGCTTATAGAAGTTCTAAGATAAGTGTTTATGCAATCAGCCATTTGATCCATGGATCCAATATAAGACTTAAGCAAAAGATAACTTTCTTTCTCCAAGAATTTTATAAATAATCTAGAAAATCACTCTCATTCAATATCAAGTTCATTTTTCAAATAAAACAAGTCTATTATAGAGTCACTTCAAACCAAAAATTCAAATTAAAATGCATCCTAAATGAAATAAAATGCACCTACTTTACAAATAAAAAAGAAATTAAATTAAATCTATAATTTTCTAAAATTAAAAAAACAAAAACTTTGCTTTACAATCATTTGTTTATTTAAAATTATTTAATATCCTCCCTATCGATGCACTCATCAATAAATGTAATCAACAAGTGGTTCAAATCTTTCTATAAAGCCTATGGCCATCACATTGTCTAATTTCTAGTTTGTCACTCTTGCATTGTTCAAGTCATGTTCAATGAATACAACACACTCAATTAGAGAAAATGGCCCAATTAAGACCATTTTGTGCTAAACAAATGCACCAGAATATACTTCAACTTCTCAAACTCCAATAAAAAGTTCAACCTTCGTCTCCTCTACAACTCGCACTTTCAACACCTTTGTCATCAACATCTTACATGAAAATAATTGCCCAAACATAACATATACTATTAATTTCCAACCAAACATAAACCCCATGACTTAACACTATAGTGATGCTTATGCACCATATCTTTTTCTTATGATAAAGACAAACAAAATACAATTTTGATTTATAATGAACGAGACACATACTCTTTAGCTCATTTAGGTATGTTAAATGATTTTTTTTTTACATTAAACTCATTAGGAGTAATTCTACAATACTCTTGCTCTAATCTATATATTGTTTGCATAAGTTTTCTCTCCGATCTATCATGATTTTTCTCTGATAATGTTTTCGTTCTTCTTTACACAACAAGAATGCATGAAATTAGCTACGAAATATTAACATCGACTTCAACTATGATGTTATTAGAGCCAAACAAAGCATAGCGTTGTCTGAAGAATGCTAACTAGGTATTCTTAAATTGAAAAATAATTGAAATAAATATAAGTAATTTTGCATGGGCTAGCCAATGCTTGTTGAACCCCATTAGCGTCACCTAAAGGACGCTAATTCGGTATTATTAAATTTAAAATAATATAAAATAATATTGGTTCTTTTGTGAGGGCTAGTCGACACTATTTCAGCCCTATTAGATTCGGTTGGCCAACCTTAAAAATTCATTTGGTGTTCCGTTGGCTATAAGTGTCTATTGTTGTTGGATTGTAGGTCTATTGTAAGTATTTTCAATTTAATCAAATACTTGAAAGTATATTTATTATTTTATTGAATTTTAGTATACCTTTGTCTTTGTTCAATATTTATATAGGCTCTTCTTCAATTTGTGTTGTCTAATTATAGGGTGTACATTGTTTTTAAGTTTTACATATTTATGTCTTACATATTGGTTATTCATTTTACAAGTACTCTTTTAGTGGACTTTTTGTATTAGAGTGTGACTATGACTTCAACTTCCTCTATTTCCGTTCCAATTTTAACTAGTAGGCTTATTTGTATGGTAAACATTGTAATCAAATTTTGACTTGTAACTTTTTCTACTTTGATGTGCTATCCACAACTACCTAGCTTTTATAAACATGTCTATGTTGTAATTTGATACCTTAATTATGACTTAAGCAAACATGAATGTAACTTAATTCTTTGTTAGCTGGAATTTGAGGTACATATGATTAAATGGATTTTGCAATTATATGGATTCTACACTAGATTTAAGTAGGTGAAATTTAGGTTGTTAGAAATAATCAGGTTGATTTTGTTATGGTATTATTTTTTTTACCATCGACTAACCAAGCTTTCTTTAAATATTTAAAATAATTTTTACACTTAGCGCCTAGCCTGCACTCCCTCCAAATATTTTAAAATATTATTTTCTCTTAGCGTGTACTAGTCCATGCTTTCTCTTAATATTTTAAAATATTTTTTTCACTTACTAGCCCACTCTAGTTCTAAATAGTTTAAAATATTATATCCTTTTAGCATCGGCTAGCCAACACTATCTCTATAATTATTTTTTTTATACATTGTGTCGACCTAGCAGACGCTATATGCGACTCTAACTAGCATCAGCAGCTAGCTGACACTACTAAGGTTAGTTTCCAGGTTTTTTTCATGGGTTTCCTTTCTGACGCTAGACCGACACTACTTTTCTAATAACATCGCCTTTGACCTTCTTGCATCGACTTTTGGCCAATGCTATTCTATGAGATTCTTGTATTGCTATCGAGAGTTTGCTTGTAATGTTTCAACAATTTTTCGTTATATAGCTCAGAGGAATTTGATGTCTTTAGTCTAAATGGACTTTATATATTCAATTATCAATCTTAATAGAATACTAATATGAAGTTAGAAATGATAGTTAAAATACTTGTAAATTGTTTAGATTAGTAAAATACTTTATAATTTAAAAGAAAATAGATAAACACAATTTAAGTTTGGAGCCAACCACTATAAACCAATATGTTCATTGTTGTTATTTATTAAACAAGTTCTCTACTATTTGTCATCTTTTAATTTTTGTAATAACCTCTATGAACTTATATATATATATATATATATATATATATATATATATATATATATATATATATATATATATATATATATATATATATATAATACATGATACAACTTTTATGGGTGTCTCAATAATCTTTATGTGAAAATATTTTATAGAAACTTTATTCAATTTTCTTTTTTTTGAGATAACTTTTTTTTCTTCTAAATACTCCTAGTATCAATTTATACATTTGTACTTATAGTTGATAAAAATTATACACGTATAAATGGTACAAATGTGTTACTCTACATCAATTATGTTGGAAATAGTCCAAGTGTAAGTCACCATATGATAAAATATAGACCTAACAATGGTATCATAGCCGATAGTTCGGAGTGACTGACCACATAACTATAATAAAAATGGGGTCACCAGAGTGACTGATCACATAACCATAACAAAAGGGTCATCATACACCTGGGGGGAAATATATCATATGAAAAAAAGGAACTCACCCTTAATGGGAGATTGTTGGAATAGTCCAAGTGTGAGTCAAAGTCTCACATCGGGTAAAAAAGACAAAGTTAAACACTATATAAGATGAAAGGCCCATAACTCCATTGCCTTAAGGTTTTGGGATAATAGTGGTGTCAAATGCCTTATATATGTAAGACCAATGTCACCATAATCTCTCGATAACTATAACCTATATGATAAAATATAAACCAAACAAATTATTACATAATCAATATAATTGTTTTACAATTATATATTCCGTGCTACATTTTTTATTATAATTTTGATAATTGATGTGGAAAGATAATTCCATCCCCAATCTGAGTTTGAAGTCTTTTCCCACATCTTCATGTTTAAACATTGGATACATGTGCACACCCTCCCCTTTACAGTCCACATCATTATCTAAGTCATCAGTACTATATGTGGTATTTATTTCATGGTTGTCATCAAACTTGGTGTGTGTCAAAAGCACCAACACGTACACTATCGAAACCTTAATTTTTCTCCTTCTTTTACTCATATTTTTCCACCTTTCAAAAACATCTTTTACGTCCATGTGTGATGTATCTTCGTATGAAAACCATCATCATCATCATCATCATCTTTATGACGTTCTTCTTCATTTTCATCTAACCCTTCATCCCTAAATTCAACACCATTGTCATCAACACTGTTCACATCCACATCATCCACACTAGTAGCCCCCTTCTCGACATCCCTAACTTCAACCTCGACATTATCATCATTCACAACAACAACCCCCTTCTCCACATCCCTAGCTTCATCATCCACAACCTTATCATTCGACCTAGCAACCTTCACCACCTCATCGTTAACATCAGCAACCCCGACCTCACTATTAGTACCTTCAACCTATCCAACCTCATTATTAACATCAACAGGCCCCTTTTGACCACCACACTCAACACCATTACGCTCCATTCAACAAAATCAATTGGATTAATTGTAGTAACCATTGTTCAACGTAAATCTCCACTCCTCTTTCTTTTTTTCAACATATTCGGATAATTGCAGTGCATCCCTATCTGTTACCAGCAGAGGCCTCAAATCTATACCCATCCTACCTCTCTTAGGCTTCCACCACATATTTAACACTCCATCATATTTAAACTCCTCATTAAATATCGACAATGTCTCGAAGTATGACCACCTATCAGGATCCACTCCATAGATAACAAGCAAAAACCCCTTTCTCTGCAAGAAAATCCCATTTCTCTGTTGCAATCTCAGTGGTCTTCTCATTTAGAGTCGTCATTGAGATTTTTCACCTTATATACCCTTCAATTTCACCAAGATAAGAAACCACAGAAAGTCATAAGTGAAATGCACATTTTGTGATGGTTTTTAAAAAAAATCTAATTAAAAATAAAAACAACACATGTTACAAACTTGTCATGATAAATAGTTAAAATGTCGTATATCACACAAAATAATTTTTAATACTATTAAAAAATAAAGAATAAAAAGTACACAACCAAAAACCAAAGAATAGCAAATTTTAACCAGGATATTTTCAATTCGAAGTAAAATTTCATAATTAAAATCATACTTTTTCCTATTTAAAAAAAAAAACATTTTGGTAACGTTCTTCTTTTCCTAGTGCAAATGTACGGAAAAGGTAAGATATAGACATTAAAACCAACAAAATGGATTAAAAATTATATAAAATTTTCCTTTTCTTACGGATGTGTATGGTGTGAACTTAGGGTTTATCAAGAGTCACAACTTGACTTTGCAATTTAAATGCATATTAGACTTTTTTTTTCCAAAAGAAACGGTTTGACATACTAAATGATTCCCATTGTTTCAGAGCATCTTGTGCCTTATCAAACAGGATTAAAAAATATTTAAAAATAATTTATAGAAAAGTTATTTTGACGTCTTTTTGATCTCTAGTAAATAAATATGCAATTGTACTTTTCTAAATTTTATAGGGGACAAAAAAGCAGCTTTTGGCGACAGTCAAAGGTCATTTAGCCATGTCATTGCTCCTAACAAAAAAGCAGTTTTCCTTTGCATTTTATCATATCTCATTTCTACAAAATTATGATGTAACATTCAAAACAATATATGATATAAATTGACTATAAGAGTACAAAAAGAAATAAATACGATTTCCTCCACCCATCTTTGAAATCATAAAGCTGCATGCAGACTTTTCAAGGTTCCAATCTATGTACTTCTTTTAATATTTGCTAAGTTGATGATTTTATAATTAGTTGAATATTATTAGATTAGGGTATCAAATTATTAATTGCTGTTTTCTTTTTAATTCAGAAACAAGATTTATATTCATGCACATCTTTCTGTCAATAACACTATAATTCTTAATTATGTCACGTTTACCTTATTGATCTTGTTTCCAACAACTTCAAATAATTATTACACAACCTTTTTTGTCTCTGAAAGGGAGACATTTTTTGTTGAGGATATCAGTCACTGTACAACAGTGAAAGAGACAAAACGAGTTAATATATAAATATATTTGATTTCTATAATAGATACCAAAATCTGTCTTTTAATTAAGTTTTAAAATACTGAAAAGATATGAAAATAAATATACCCTTGCTGAGATTGAAAAAAGAAGATTTTAATTAATCTATTTGTATATTGTGTGATAGATTTGGTTTTGGGTTAAATATTTTGTAGTATTTAGGATCTGATATTAAAATTCGTTTATTAAAAAAAATATTAAAATAAAGTTAAAATATTTTCTTGATTCATATTTTGTATCAAATTTTAAATATATTTTCAGATTTTTTTGTCCCAATTAGTTTCATATTTATTAAAATGTTTTAGCATGATATTAGTATTGTTAAGTATGTCTAACGTGTCAAAGCTCCTAAATTTTTTAATATTTTTTATTTTTTTAAAAATTAATTATGTCATATGTCACATTAATGTCGTATTACCTATCAAGTCAATATGGCGATACATGTCAAATCATTGTGTGAATCTCAATTTGGTCTATATATTTGTTGTTTTGATTTCATTTCAGTCCCAATATTTTTAAAATTTTCCAATTTCATCATCTCCAAATTAAGATCAAATTTAACTTTTATATAAATGTTATAATGATATATTTTATTAAAATTGATATTTTTATTAAATATTTTAATAATATTAAGTTTATTTAAATTTATATTTTACATTAAACTTTATTTATATTTTGTTTTAAAATTTTAAATATATTTATTTTAACTTGTTACAAAATTGTTTTAAATAATTTCTATACAAATGTTAGAGTTGGTTTAAAAATAACAATTTTATAAATTCAAATATAAATTTTAAAACAATATTGTAACAAGTTAAATTAAATATATTTAAAATTTTAAAATAAAATTTAAATAAATTTTAATGTAAATATTAATTTAAATAAACTTAATATTGTTAAAAATGTTTAATAGAAATATCACTTTTAATAAAAATATCATTATAATATTTATATAAAAGTTAAATTTGGTCTCAATTTGGAATGGATGAAATTAAAAATTTAAAAAAAAATTGGAACTGAAATAGAATAAAAGTAACAAATATATAGACCAAATTGAGATACAAACAATGACTTAACACGTATCACCATATTGACTTAACACGTGGCACGATACTGATGTGACATGTGGCATAAATCATTTAAAAAAATTTAAAAAAAATAAAACAATGAGGAGCTGACATGTGACACATACTTAATGTTAACACCATACTAATGGAAAAAACCTAATTGTTATGCATTTTAAAAAATATGGACCTAATTGGGACAAAAAAAATCTGGGGACCTATTTGAGATTTTGGTAAAAAGACATGGAGCAATGGAATATTTTAACCTAAAAATAATTGATATAATCCCTTTAATTCAACCACATTTTTTATATGTTAAATGATATGACATGTTCGTATTGAAGTTGGAAAATGTCATACAATGTAAAAGAGTTCAAACGTCAACCTAAAATATTATTTGACATGTCAACAAAATTTGAACACAATTACGTTAGGAGAACTATATCTATTTTCTTTTTAAATTTGGAGATCAAACTCTATCAATATTTAGAATTTAGAATGAATTTTAATTTCATATCAAAATTTTGAAAAAAAAATTATATTTAATCCTTGTTTTTAGAGATGGCAAATAAACCCGTCCCCGTGGGTATTGCCCGAACCCGTCCCCGTTTTGACGGGGAATCCCCGCATTGACTGAGTATGGGTATGGGTATAGGGAATCCCCGACTTTTTCAGTTGCGTATGGGGATGGGTATGGGGATGTACATATACCCGCCATAATACCCGTCCCCGCCATATCTCCATTCTCGTTTAAATTATTAAAATATTCACAATTAAACAAGTAACCTATATATATATATATATTTTTTTCTTTCTATTTTTTATTTCTTTTAATTATTTGGTTTGTCATGAAACTCATTCTCATCTCCAATATATTTTTTATCTTATCATAACCTTTATGTAATTATGTTAAAATTATGTATGTTAATTAAAAAAAAGTTATGCCTCACATTTGAATATTTCTATTATTTTTTAATATTTTTATTTATTATAAATTTTCCTTTCACATGAGAATGTTTATACTCTAAATTTAAGGTAATATAAAAAAAATTCTTTACTTATTATTATTATTATTATTATTATTAATTTTTGTTTAATTTGAAGAACTCTTTTGTTTTATTAAAATAATTTTCGTTATTTTTCAACCATTGAGTATATATGTTGATATTTGAAAAGTTTTCTTAGTTATCTAAGAAATTTTTCATCTTATCATACTTTAATTATACATTTGATTTCCTTTGTGTGATTTTTTTCGATAATCTCTCGAATTATTTCTAAAACACACATTTGTTAGTTTTTTAATATTTTTATTTATTTATTTTATTTTCATCATGTAGAATAATATTTCGATATATTCTATCTAATTATTTTTTATTTTATAACTCATTATTAATCATACTGTAATTTTTTTCACTTTAAATTATGTTTGAAGTGGTTAAAATTATATATATATATATATATATATATATATATATATATATATATATATATATATATACACACACACACACACACACAATGATATTTATGAATAATATATGATAATTCACTACAAGAAAAACATGAAATGGTGACTGATTTAGTCAGTAACCCATATCAGTCACTATTTTTCGTCATTGGTGGTAGTAGTTGATTTATTGTCTGAATCAATGACTAAATTAGTGACCGATTCAATGATCGAATCGGTACTTGATTTAGTGACCAATTTAATTACTAATTTATTTGGATTTAATGACAAATTTTTTGATCACTAATGATATTTCTATTTAATTTTAACCACTTTCCATCTTATCATACCTTAATTATACATTTGATTTCCTTTGTGAGATTTCTTTCAATAGTCCCTCAAATTATTTCTAAAATACACATTTGTTAATTTTTTAATATTTTTATTTATTGTTTATTTTCATCATGTAGAATAATATTTTGATATATTCTATCTAATTATTTGTTATTTTATAACTCATTATTAATCATACTGTAATTTGTTCACTTTAATTGTATAAATAACTTTTATTTACTACAATATAAAAATTTAATGTAATTGCTATGAATATTGTTTTGTCTCTATCCGACATATATTGAAGTTCAAAAGATAGAAAATCTATGTCAAAATTTTATTATTATGTTTATTATTTGTTCTTTGTGTCATTTTGATCAAGTGATGTATTATAACTTTTATTAGTGTATAAAAAAGAGATTCATTAGAATTTAAAAAATTGAGGTAAACAAACATTTAAAATATATTTTAATTTGAATATTTGTTTTCCTTTTATATTTTTTTGAAATATTTTTTAATTTTATCAACTAAGTTCATCAATGTTGTAGTTTGCAAATTTAATAAATGTTT
>Ga0209589_1006557_pt1 | contig 19195 bp, 9 predicted proteins | sample CowpeawhiteBW_FD_187525 | JGI IMG/M metagenome (GOLD analysis project Ga0209589, IMG submission 187525) | Root nodule microbial communities of legume samples collected from California USA - Cow pea white BW (SPAdes) (version 2) | ecosystem: Host-associated > Plants > Roots > Nodule | place: USA... | reverse complement strand
AACATAATTACATAAAGGTTATGATAAGATAAAAAATATATTGGAGATGCGAATGAGTTTCATGACAAACCAAATAATTAAAAGAAATAAAAAATAGAATATATATATATATATATATATATATGGTTACTTAATTAATTGTGAATATTTTAATAATTTAAACGAGAATGGAGATATGGCGGGGACGGGTATTATGGCGGGGATATGTACATCCCCATACCCATCCCCATACCCAACTGAAAAAGTTGGGGATTCCCCATACCCATATCCATACCCAGTCAATGCGGGGATTCTCCGTCAAAACGGGAACGAGTTTATTTGTCATCTCTATGCATACGCACAGGTCTTTTTGTTTTTTTTTCTTTTAATTATATGTTAAGAAAAATAATAAATAATTATTATTTTTGAAAAATTACATAATTTATAAAATATTATAAATATATTTTATTATAAATATAATATTTATATTTATATTTACATAATATAAGAAAGTAAAATTTTTGAATTTTTTGTATTTTTACAATAACAATCATATAATAATTATACTTCGTGTTAATCCGTATATGCACGAATTTTTTTTAATTATGTATTAAGAAAAAAAATAGTTATTATATTTAAAAAAATAATTAATTTATATAATTTTATTAAGTGTTATAATTATATTTAATTAAAAAAATAAAATTTAAGTTTAGAATTATATAACATAATAAAGTTAAATCTTGAATTTTGTATATATACTTTTTTACAATAATCATTTAATTATAAGTAAGTAGTATTTTTTTTAATTTTGATTTCTTAAAACTATACTAATATATCATATTAATTTTAACAGTCGTTTCCAGTATTTTGTTGATTTACATGTGATTGAGAAAAAAAAATGACACTAACTAATGGATAGCTAGAAGTGTTAAGATACTTTAGTTTTTTAGAATATTTCTAATTATTATTATTGTGTTGTTAGAGTTAGGTTATTATTCTTTACATTGATTGACAAACCAACTTCAAATGAAAAGTGTGTTTGCTAAAGTATTATGACTCGAGTCGATGTTTTTCTCTTTTCTATTAAACTTACATTAAAAAAATTATTATAATTACTTTATCCAATACTTTATCCAATACATAAATATTATATCTATAAGTAAATATTATTATAACACATAATTATTTATAATATAATAAAAATTATTTATTATTTTTTTAACACAATTAAAAATAAAACATAACAGACTTGTGCATATGCACCGGTCAAGACCTAGTTTATTTTAAAATTTGTTAACAGAATCATAAATATAAAAACTTAAACAAATATTTAAAATAAATTGGCCATATTGAAAAAGTTAGAATGACATGAAATGTGTATCACAAGTTATTGTACAATAAAATGTAGACATATTATACATTACGAATCTTTTTCTACAAAAATTAATAATAATAATAATAATAATAATTATTATTATTATTATTATAACAATAATACAAATATAATATAAATATAAATAAATATACAAATAACAATAATGACAATCGATACTTCTCCATGCTGTCCCACACATTAAAATAAGATATAAAGATAAATTAAAAAAAATACAAGTAATTGAAATATAATTCCTTAATAATGAAAGTAAAATGCATGCACAAATCAAATTCAAGAAATTGATATTAATATTTGTAAATAGAATCACATGCAAATAAACAATTTTAAAGAAATATACATGTATTAAAAAAATTTATTAATGTAAAAATATAGACATATTGTGAAATATGATCCCGTTAAAAAATAATATGAAATTAATTTTAAAATTTATAATAATAGTAATACTAATAATGATAGAAACCATGTAATAATAACAATAATAATTAAAAAATAATAATACAAATACTAGCACTAATACTAATATTATTTAAAAAAGTTATGTATGATAATAAAAATACACATTGATAATAAATGTTTATAAATTAATTGAAAATATATAAATTTAAAAGATTTCTATGAAATAAAAAAAATTCATTCACAATTAAAAAATTAAAAACAATGAATGATATTAATTGGTCAAGTAATGAAAAAATTTTAGAAACAAATCATATAATTATCTATTGTTTTCTAAATATGCAAGGGTCGTTATTCTTTTCATTTATATTAAAAATATTAATATAATTTATTATAATATTTAAATAAATAATTTATTTATATTATTATATCTAAGGGTTAAAATTATGTATAAATATTTAGAAAAATAATGAAAACAAAATATATTTATTAACTGGTGAATCAATGACAAATTTTTATATAATTATTGATTGTATAAATCAATTCTAATTTGTACATGTACAACCCAAGTCATTATTAAATTAAATTTATTTATTTATTTAGGTTTAAACCTTTATCTTTAAATAAAGTTTCTTTACAAGTTTCTTTATTAGTCTCTTTATTAGAATATTATTTAAAGTAACATTATTTTATATAATTATTTATATTATTTTAAGAAGAACCATTTTATTTTTTTAAGATATAGATTATAAAATTACAATAATATAAATGTAAACTTTAGATTTAGTAATTAAATATAACAATTTAAAACGGTAATTATAATATAAACTCATAATGGTGTATCTTTTAGATTGTAAATTATATTATATTATATTAAAAGGTATTTAGTTATTGTACACATAATTGGTATTAGAAAAATTAACAAAAATATGAAACAAATATTAAATTTGGTTGTAAAAAGTTTGGAATGAAAAAATGGTTTATGAATACATCTTCTACGACTACTATATATACTTCTAATAAAAATCCTATTAACAAAAGAAATGGTTTTACTGTTAGGATTTATTTCAAGCACAAAATATTGAAACTTGGTAAGAAATGTGAAATGGAAATGATAGAGAGGAAAGAACCAAGTGGAAGGCAGCAAGTAAGATAAATGTTTATATTTTTATACCATACTTAACAATGCTAATGTGATAGATTTGATTGATGCCAACTATGTAACCATTTCTATAAATCAGGTCAAAAAAACCAAGAGAAAGCTAAGGAGTAGGTAAACTATGTCCTTTAAACCAAAATAAAGTCACTTATAGTAAAGTTACAGAAACCAAGTAAAAAATAAATGGTTTAAACGCCCAATTTTTTAAAAAACATATTTATTAACTTATAGTTAACACTATGACAACGATAATGTATAAAAAAACTTATTTACTGACTTCTAGTTAACATTGAATAAAAAACTATAAGATTTTGGACATTTATCTATCACAACACACCAAATTCACAAACACATTGAAAGCACCAGAAGAAGTGTGAAAAGTTCAGCCAATAAGCAATAATAGATAGAAGAAAAACTGCAAACATAAGACGCGTATCATTTGAAGATACTCACATCACCTCCGGTCAAGACAATATCCAAAAATAGGAAGGACATTGTTTAAAATATAAACAAAGGAAAAACGAAGTTTACCAGAAAATTCTTCAAAGATCATAGATAGATGTATAACAACACCATGCACATTTATTATAATTTCTTTGGAAGTGAACAACTGCCCATGGTAGTGAGCCAAAATTCCACAGTATACGTATATGGCAGATGGCATAACGACTGCGCAGAAGCCATGGTAGACAATACACACATATAGAAACTGTAAAAGTGACATCCTTCCTTCCATTATAATTTCTAACTAATTCTATAACCACCAACTTTTTGTAACTAACTAATTATCACATCCAAGATTCAACTTCCATGCACCATTCTAGACCTCAAAATATGAAAATAGAAAGATAAGTTGACATTTAACAATGTTATCGAATAGTAATGAGCACATGATAGGAAATCAGATTTTATCGAGTTTTCCGAGGCCAACATTTGTATCTCAAAATTATTTCTTTGGTTCAATGTTCAGGTTACAACAATTAAATGATTATATTTATATATATATATATATATATATATATATATATATATATATATATTATATTATATTATATTATACAACTTTGAAAAAATTGATTAACATAATAAGCCAACTTTAGATGATTCCTCACTAGATTATGAAAGTAAAATGAAGGGGGAAGGAGAGTGTAATCCTTACTCAAATATATATTTCCTCGTATTTCAATAAAAATCCATAATAAGTGAATGATATACAATATTTTCAACTGTGTCGGTACAACCATTAACTTAAAACCAGATAAAGAAACTTAAAGGCATAAATGAATGATATACAATATTGACGAAACATACTCTATTAACAAAGTTTAGAAATAAAAGCCTTAAAAGAATCAAACCTCATGAACTGCTTCACAATAAGCACGAACTACTTTAAACCTCACGAAGTAGAGGAAAGATAGAAAATCAAATATAATGTATTTTAGTATGAGAATCCATTCGCATTTCAAATGATATTGAAGTTCTAAAACGAAAATCTTACTTCTAGATCTTCTTCATCTAGAGAGGTCCATCTAATATAAGACATATGAAAACTATTTTTATCGAAAACTGAAGTTAGATGAAGTAAAGTTGCATTATAAAATAAGTAACCTTGAATAAAATGTTCACCAAATAAGAAGCAGAAAAACACTCTGCATAATAAAAACAAAGTTGGGTTAAACAAAGTAGGAGAAGTCAAGCTACTGAGTTGTATACGCAAAAATAGATGGAATAAGTTTAATGACATAAAAGAATGAACTTGAAGCAAAAGATAATAATGTGCAAAGAACCTGAAGCAAAAAAATGAACTTGAAGACGAATAAGGAGAAGTCGAAAACAGAGTTGGATTAAACAAAAACTAACCTTCAACTTGATATTCCCAAAAGATAAAGATGAACACCCTTTTATCAACACGAAGAATATTAAAATAAGAAGAGAAGAAGCCAAAGGAGCTCTGATACAATAGAAGAAGAAAATAATAAAAAAAACAAAGAATCAAGACTTATATAATAAAAAAATCACAACACTTAAGAACCCAACGAACCACACATAACAGGAAATAATAGGTGTCCAAACTTCAACAATATGACAACCAAGATACCAACATAGGTAATAAAAACCTTTCTATGCCCAAAAATAAGTACAAAAATGAAAATATTCTTCAACCTTCTACCTTGAACAAACAACACAAATATCAGATATTCACTGTGAGAAGGGAAATAACAAGATATGAAAAACTTCACAACAAAGACAAAAAAAAAAAAACCTGCCTTGAAATGCAATGGTGAGTGGGGAGAAGATTGATAAAATTTCAAACCTATTTTCACAAAGCTCCAAGGTTATAAAACGAAAGCTTTCGCAACAATCCATTATACTTCTACACTAAATCCATCAATCAATCTGTCAACGCCTCAAAAATCACCCAAGTAGCGGGAAAATGAAAAAACCCACAAATACCACTCCACGAAATGAACAAAGGTCAGATACATCGAGGCCAAATATATCAATTCAGGTATTCTTCTGATACAGAGTTCTCAAATGACCAAATAACCAAAATTTTGGACACGTGTCATATGAGTAAGTAAGGTCAATTCAGTAATTGACATATAACAAATGACAAAAAAAACCAATAAAATAAACACGTGTCAAGAATTTAGATAGGGTTATTTTTGTATTTTTAGTGGTAGTTTCCTTTCTTGTATTGTTATAGATAATAATTCAGATGTTGATTAAAGTCCTAATGTGATATTAATGACATAACTAGTTCCACTAGTGTAGAATGAACTTTTTATAACGTCCTATATGCATCAGTTCATGTTTAAACAAGGCATATGAAGACGCAGTGACACTTTTGTAATTTTTTCGAACTTTTATGCCTTGGTTGTACATAGAACCAAGGCATAAACCCCCCAAAATTTTTGTTTTTTCGGTTGCTTTGATATTTTTAAACAGGTGACAGACTTTTATGACTTGGGTCAATTCTCACCGAGCTTGATAGATATTTATGCCTCGGATCTGTTATAACCGAGACATATTTGATTGCTTTTCGAGTGAAATATGCCTCGGATTGCATGTAACCGAGATAGATAGATGTTTATGCCTCGATTTAAAATCAACCAAGGCAATAAGCCTTCTTAGGGTTAAAAAGAAATTGTGCGACTGTTTGTCTTCTTCGCGTGAGCAACGACAATTTTTCTCTCTTTTGTTTCCAAACGCCAGCTTCATTGCAGAATGTCACTGTTCCTTCATTCCAATTTCGTTGTAGAATGCAGAGGTTCCTTCGTTGCTCCACCACTGGTCCGCCATCGCACAAGCCTCCTCCATTGTCGTTGTCACAAAGGTTGCAGAGCCGCCTCCATTGTCATCGTTCAATCTCGCTTGTAGGTATGTGCTTCTCCTTTTTCTAATCATGAAACCCTCATGTGGGTTTTGAATGTCGATGTGTGTGTCGAATCACAATTTGGCTCACGGTGGTTCAGTCATTGGTGGTTTCACGTTTTCTGTTCTGATATGGTCGTGAAGGGAGGTTGTTCTACGTCACCAACAAGATGAATAGAGGCGTCGTGAAGTTGTTCTGGTGTGATGCGGTGGTCGAAGATGGTGGTGACAACACACTAGCTGCATTTAGGGTTTGAATGGTGACTAGAGTTTCTGATTTAGGAGAAGGTTGAAGATGATGATGTGGCACACTATGGTTGGTGAAGATGTGTGTACAAGGATCATGGCCATGTGTCATGCTATTATTGGGTCAGAAAGTACATCTTTTAAAAAAAATTGTGATGCCCATTAGGCCTTGGTTTCCTCTCGAACCGAGGCAGTAACCCTCGCATATGTCTCGGTTCATAATCAAGGAATAAACAAGTCCCTTTTTTACCTCGCTAGCATATGCCTCGAGTGTGAAACCGAAGCTAAAAGGTCAAAATAACCGCAGCCAAATTCCTCCCCTACACTAGTGTTCCAATAAGATACATGTTTAATAAGATAAAGTTTAATACTAATACTTGTTAAAAAGTTTACTAAAGATTAAGGATTAATTGATGATTGACTAAAATTTAAGAGTAAGCACCATTTCATGAAGCTCTATAGAGACAATGTCTGTCAAGCTTTATTTCAAAATGAGCCAACTAGGTTTCAACTTTCTTTCCAACTTTCCATTTTCAATTATTTCAAAATGAGCCAAATAGGTTTCAACTTTCATTCCAAATTCTCATTTTCAATCATTCTATTATTTATTGTCAATATATGCTTTACTTAGATTATCTACTCCCTTACCACCCTATTTTTTCAATTACTTTTAAAATAAAATTGTCGCCACTTACATATCTTAAAAACGAAAAATCTTGGTATTAAAATTTTAAAATAACCATTAAACAAAACTCTAAGACTACCTATATATTTACTTGTCATGTCCCAACTCTCATATTTCACTGATGTGCATCACTACCTGCTAGTGATAGATCTTGACAAAAAATTTTGAAGCCAAAAATAATATACTTAAAATTTATATATTTAATCATTGTCACAAATATAATAAAAGTATATATAATTTAGTATTGAAATCTCCTTGTATGTTTCTCCTTAGAAAAATGATAGTTTTGAAGTTGTATTTGATATGAAACTCATTTTAAATAAGTTTTTCTAATTTCATCTCTTTCACTCATTGAATATTCTCTACTCTAGTGTAAAAATACACAATCAACACAGTAAAAAACAAACAGACCAAAAACACAACCAAAAATAAGAGTAAACTAACATAACAAAGGAAAACCCTTAGTTTTGAAAATAAAGTCACAAAGTGTTTAAAATCCCAACACATCTGAAAAATAATAACTATTTCAAAAAATTCTTTCCTTCTTCATTAAAAGTAAAACATATGGAAGTTTACCAAGTACTCTCCCAAGAAAGAAAGGCGAGCCAAATCGGATAGGCTTAAAAACCTTGTCTTTCCTAACTAGAGTTTTTCCTATATCACCTTCATACATATATTCCTAACTTAGAAAATGAAACTAGTTTCTAACTCTACACTTTCTAAAAACAATCCCAAAATTTTAAATGATTGAAACAAAAACAAGTAAAACAAGTAAACAAACCAAATATTCCATTCAACTCGACTAATGGAGCAGTCTCATATCACAAAAAAAATGTATTTTACCGACCTCCAATTTCAGTTGCTAAATAACATAAATTAGTCGCTAACACCTTTTGCGACAGAATTTTGTGACCAAATTTATATAGTAAAAAAGCCCTTGGTAGCATAAAAATTAGCGACCGATTTTTATTAGTTGCTAAATAGCTACCAAAATATTGGTTACTATTTAGTCGCTAAAATTTTGGTCACTTTCCAAACATAGGAGACTAATTTAGCAATCAAGAAGTGATACTAAATTCAGTAGCTAGTTTGGTTGCAGAAGGAATGAAGGTAGCGACCAACTATTTGAGTCATTAAACTGTGATTAAATTATTTGTATTCAATTTTTTTCACTGATCGGTGGCAAATTTTGGAATCAACAGCAACTAATATTAGTTGGTCGCTAACTTTTTAATTTTATGCACAGTTCAACAATGAAAAAGATTGGGCGTTAAAGGGGTGGCAAAATTATAAGACCAACAACCACCAATAAAATTGGTCGCTAATTAGCATAAAGAACAAAATTATTTTTTTGGTAAAATTGACAACTTTTACCTGCTTATAAACAATATTTTTATTGGTTTATGAATGTTAAAATTTAATCAAGCTAAATAATAATAAACTACATTACATAATATAGTAAGGTGTAGTACATACATTACAAGAAGTAAAGAACATGGTCCAAAAGAAAAATAGTTTGAAAGTGTGCAACATTGGAAAACACCAAATAACTAAACATGGAACTAATGATCTCTTGGTTTACTATAACATCCTGACCGGATATTACCAATTTAAATAATTAAAATAGGGAATAAGTATAAAATTGCATTTATGATAATTCATTTTCCCAAAACGCGGGAAAATTTAAAACATTTATTATACCGCAATAAACCAAAATCCACAAACTATAATTGTCGATTACAAATTCTGAGTCTGGTAAGATAAATGTTTAAAAAATGTTTAAAATCCATAAAACAAGAAAATATCATAAAGGCTTTTCCCCAATCTAGCCCCTCTCTGAAACTATGTTTCACCAGCAACACTTGCAACATCATCTGCTCCCGTGTAACGCATTACACGATCATCGCCAAACACAAGCAGATAGGGTGAGCTCAACAGAATAAAAGTGCACTACACAACATAATAAATAATCATTCAATATTCCAACACTTCTAATACTCTCAAGTCTCATCACATAGTATATTATTCTCTCATAACCAACTAGTTTCCTTTCCTACGCCCCAATGCCTCATGGGAAGAACAAAGAACAATCCTTACCTGTTCACCAAAACCCGGTAAGAGCATTACTTTTCTTAGGACTTACAAGCAACCACCTTTGTCTGCTCACCAAAACCTGGCAAGAGCACAACCCTTACCTATTCACCAAAACCCGGTAACAGCGTTGCTTTTCCTAAGACTCACAAGCCACAACCCTTAATCCTTGACCTACAAATCTTCCTCTTGATGCCTCTTGATTCTACACCCTTTGATGATTACATTTATCGATCTTTGCTTCCACGAGTGTCTACTCGCCCCTCCGACTACAGGCCACCACCTAATAGTCCACACGGGGAATAAATTTTTCACGGCCACAATCCGTAACACCAAGTGGAGTTCCCCAATACGAACCATAGTCCGTATTTTTCCCTAGACCACCAAACTCGTCGGATAACACTAAGAAGGGAAATCTTCTGGAACCCATCCGTACGAGTCACGATCTTGAACACTCCACTGGACTGCAAAAACCACCAGGCTACAACCTCTAGTGGCCATGTGTTACCCCAATACAAGTTGCACTCGTAATTGGGCCCCCAACAAAGCATTGCATCAAAACCTCCATCCAAAGTTGTGTAGAATCCTCCTTGTTTGGATAAAGTAATTAAAAAGAAATTGAAAATGATTTTTTTAAGGTATTGTAAATGAATAAAATAGAACAATTTCAAATAACCTAAAAATATGAAATTTGAAATTTCACTCATTCTCACTCTACTCTCACTTCACTCACGAAAACCAAGATAAGATAGTTAGGCCAAAGGTCTAGATGAGTCGTTCAGGTCGAAGGTCAAGATGACTAGACCCGAGTCGAAGGTTGGAACAACTAGATTTGAGTTGAAGGTTGAGACGGTTCGACATGGGCCAAAGTTCAAGATGAGTTGGCCTCAAGTTGAAGGTTGAGATCGATCAACCCAAGCCAAAGTTCTGGATGGGTTAACCAGGTTGAAGATCAAAATGAGTTAGCACAAGTCAAAGGTTGAACTGATTCGACATAGGCCAAAGTTCGAGCTAATTCGGAACAGATTGAAGGTCGAACATATTCAACCTAAGAAGAATGATGATGATTCGGTTGAGGCCAAAGCTTTAGAAAGGTTGGTCAGGTTGAAGGTTGAGATGACTAGACTTAAGCCGAAGGTTGAAAAAACTAGACTCAGGTTGAAGTTCAAGACGGGTAAACAAGCGTCGAAGGTCAAGACGAGTTGGTCGTGCCAAGGGTCAAGCGAAGTCGATTTGAGATGAAGGTCAATCAAGTCAGTCTGAGACAAAGGTCAAGTTATGTCAGCTCGAGATGAAGGCCAAGACAAGTCAGACCGAATTGAGGGTCAAGCCTAATCATCCCAGGCTTACGATTGAGACGAGTTGGCTTGAATCAAAGGTCAAGAGGAGTCAGTCTGAGTCGATGATCGAGCCAGTTCGGCCTTAGCCGATGATTGATACAATTTGGCCCGAGGCGAAGGTCAAGACAAGTCAGCTCGGGCCGAAGGTCGGGTCGATTCGACCAAAGTCATAGGTTAAGACAACTCAACTCGGGCCAACGGTAGAATCAATTCAATTGGGTCGAAGGTCAAGATGATTATGCCCAGACCGAAGGTTAAGATGAGTCAGTCTGTTCTAAAGGTAGGGACAAGTTGATTAGGCAAAAGATCGAGATAATTTGGCGCAAATCAAAGGTCATGCCAATTCGTCCCACGATGAATGTTTAGCCGATTCGTCCTTGGCTAATGGTTGAGACGAGTCAGCTAGGCTTAAGAGCAAGACGTCTATACCTATGACGAAGTTTGAGGCAGGTAGACAAGGGTCAAAGGTCGAGACAAGTTGGTTGGATCAAAGATCAAGAAGAGTTAGCCTAGACCTAGGGTCAAGACGAGTTGTTATGGAATAAAGATTGAGATGAGTTAGCCCACGCCAAAGGTATAGATGAGTTTATTCGACAAGAAGGTCTAGATGAGTCGTCCCGAGTTGAAGGTCAAGCTTAGTCAACTCTGGGTGAAGGGTAGAACCGAGTTAACTAAATATTTAAAACATAATTTTGTCTTAAAAAGGAATTTAAATTATTTTTATCCAAACAAAAAAATTGAATTCTAAAATATTTCAATGACTCCAAACTATTTAAAAATGGAAGAGAATTCATTTGTAAGTAATTCAAATACTATGTGTTTCTTGGAATTGTTAAAATCTCTCGTACAAACACAATATAAGTCTTATTATGAAAGAAAATCATAAATCCTTTGTTGAATAAAAGGATTGCATGAAATGAGAATACACACTTAATTTAAAGAAAGGGTCACCATGAAAGATAATTTAAAAAGCGTGTCACCAATCTTATAATTGAAAATTTGTTTTAAATTTTTCTATAAAACTTTTAATGCATTCATATATACTAAAGGTTTAATTAATATTTTGGTAGTATCTGAAGGGTTTATTCAATTTAATCTTTAATTTCTTTTGTTCTCAATGTAGTCTTCATTATTTAAAAGGATTCAATATGTTTACTTTTGTTAAATTGGTGTTAATATCATTTGAAAAGTGATCACATGTTGGTCTAAACCCTATTTTCTCTCAACAATCCCTCTTCGACCCCATCCTGAGCCCTACTTTTCTCGCCTCACTCACAATCCTCCTCCTCCCACGTTTTCAATCACCACAATCCCCCTACATCCTCTTTCTGCTTCAAACCCCACAACGTCAAAGACATCTACGCCTCCTCCTTCCCCTTCCTCTTTTCTCCTTCAATCACACTTCGTTGTCCCTACAACCCCTCTTGAATATGAACGTGCCATTTATACTACTTTCATCACCCCAACGTCCTAAGGACAAATCCTAAATAGCTTCTAGTATGAAGTTCTCTGGAACTCCACTATAGTGGGTGTCGCTTCGTTGCTTTGGTGCGACACGACGATGGCAAAAGTAGGACCTAGAAGAGTGGGGTTGTGTCACTACAAGAACATGTCTCATTAATAACCAATTTTAATGATCTAAAGTTGTTAGTCACTATAGTGACCAATTTAGATTCCAATTTAGAAAATAAAAAACTATTGGTTACTAAAATAGTCACTATTATGAATAAAAAAAAAGTAGTTATTAATTAATTAAAGACTAATTTAGAAACTAATTCCTTTGGTAACAAAAACTTTTGTAGCTAATGTTTAATGACTAATTTTCTTTGGTAGCTAAATTTTAGGGTTAAGTATGTTTTTAGTCTTTGAACTTTGATCCAAAATTGGAATTCGTCCCTGGTCAAAACTTTGATAAATTTTGGTCTCTAAACTTTAAAAATGAATGAATATAGTCCTTTTAACCCAATTTCGTTAACTTTTTTTAGGTTTCGAATACATTTCTCAGTAAATATTGAGCCGAGAATGTGTCAAACGGTGTAAACAACTCCAATATTTACTGAGAAATGTATTCGAAACCTAAAACAAAAGTTAACAAAATTGGGTTAAAAGAACTATATTCATTCATTTTTAAAGTTTAGGGACCGAAATTTATCAAAGTTTCGACCAGGGACGAATTCCAATTTTGGACCAAAGTTCAGGGACTAAAAATATACTTAACCCTAAATTTTAAATACTAATTTAGTAACCAATTATAATTTTTCTATTCATAACCGTGACTATTTTAATAATCAATAAATTTTTATTTTGTAAATTAATATCTAAATTGATCACTATAATGATTAATAAGTTGTGATGACTAAAAGTGATCATTAATAAAACATTTTTTTATAATGTATCAAAAAAAATCAAGAAGAAGAAAAAAAAATTTGAACCAATACATATTTCTATTCAAATAATATTAACACCGATTTAACACGATAAATGGCACTAATTCTTATAAATAAAAAGAAAACTGGATTAAGAACAAATAAAACTTATAAGAATCAAATTAATTAAAGCCCTCAGATATTAGGATCGGAATGCTAAGTTTATACTAAAACTATTTTATGTCGGTAAATTCATACTTTTTACTATTTCTCATTTATGACACATCACATACTTTTATCTCGTGAAGGGTATCTCTGGTTCTGAAAAAATGATTAGCCATAAAAAGTGTTTTCCGCGTAAGACATAGTAAAGTATTACCCTTTTCTCGAGTCGAAAAACTTAGCCTTCTGAAAAAGTGATGCAGTACGTGAACAGTAAACGTGGTGTACGAAAACACAGAAACAGTAGGAAAGTGTTGGTTGTATTGACGTCAACGTGTTCATTTATGAACCAAAACTTTTTGGTCCCATTCTTCTTAACCCAATCATTTATACCTTCCATCATCCCTGCAAACACACTCAAATTCCCTTCTCAGACGCCACGTAACACTCTACATTCATGTCTCTTCCCACACTCCTAGATTCTAAGGAAAACACCACTTTCCCTAAACTCAAGATCAAAGATGGAGGCACAACACCCTCTTCTTCACACAACTCTTTCCCTCCCATACCCACCACTACACATAACACACCCCAAATCGGTACGTCTTTTACTTCATATATTACTTTGCATCTTTTAATCTACGTGAAGCTTCAAACTCTAAGAACAATACGAAAGTACTCATAAAGATATGTCTAAGTTTTTCCCTGTTAAAAGTAAGAGGCATAAGATGAAAAGTGTAGCTTTTATATATGAATTTTGTTAGGGATGAAAACAGAAATGGTTGTGTTATCTGATGCAGAAGATAGCGATGAAGACGTGTTCACAGTTCCAGATGTGGAAAGTGCACCAAGTGTTGATTGTGCAGGAACAAACCCATGTAGCAGTAATGTTAATGAAAGTAAGTTGAGAGATCCACCGATACATTATTCTGGTTTCACCGGAAAACGCCGTCAGGGAAGAAACCCCGTCGACAAAGAGCATAGACGCCACAAACGGTATGTTATATGAATCTGCAAAACAAAATATCAAACCTAGCTACGTACTTCATGTTTTACCTGCAAAAGAATACAAGTAGTGCAGGTTAAATATAAACTTCAGGCTTCATTACTTATCATCACATCCTATTTATTTATTTATTTTGTTCATTTTAGACTTCTTTTAATAGAATATTTAATCATGTTTTTCAATTTTAAAACTGACTTTTATTTATTTAATAAGTTTATTCATGTTCTTTAAGTTTAAAAATACAATAATACATTCATCTCATCTTTTGTTTGTTTACATTAAGGTGGATATAACTTACTGTCATATATTGCTTACAAAACTTGTAGGCGTAAATTAAAACTGTCAGAAAAAATCTGTTATTAATTTTATTGCTAATTGGAAATAAAGTTGTAACATTGTTGCAATTTTTTTAAATTAAAGAAGTTAATTGAGCATTTTGTTAATAATGAGATTAAATTGAATGAATGAATGGATAATATAACTAAAAATATAATTAAGCCTAAAATTGAAAGAATGATTTTTTATATGAACAAATTCGATTAATATTTAGTCAATTTAATTAGTAAATTTTAATTTAAATGATCAAATTTAAAATAAAAGTGAAAGAAAAAAATGTGTAAAAGGAAGTTAATTATAATGTAAAAGGATTTTCGTGGAAATGCAACATATCATCCTTTCATTAAAGTGTAAACTTTGGAGAAATTTGTCTTTGATTTATACTTTAGATAAACACAACCACAAAAAAACTGACTGTTTGACATTGTAAAGGTATAAAGTACAAAATATTTTATCTATATATTTATATAAAATGTCACTTAATATTATATATGACTTTTTATTTATTTTTTTAATATTATATATGCTACCTTCTCTATTAGTAAAGAAAATAAATAAATATAATGCATATTGCGACCAACAAAATTCATTTCGCAGGATTTGTTATAAAATAGCATTACTCTTGTGACACCTTATATATTTAAACACAAATAATTAAAATGAAAGATTGATTTCACTACAAGAAAAATTATTAAATAGCAGCTAAATATAAAAATAAAGTCATTATATTGTATAAGTGAAACACTAGCTTATAAACTAAAAATTATATACAAGTATCTAAAATAGCCACTATGTTTAATAAAAGAATATAATTTATTTATGAATTAAAGTCTAAATTAATCTTTCATATTAATTACAAAAATTTTAGAATCACAATAGTAAGTAGCTAAAATGTTTGTAACTAATATTAGAGATTAATTTATATTATAAATCATTATTTTTTATTAATAATATAAATTATTTTAGATACCAATAATTTTAAATTTTTAAAATGATGTATAACTTAGTTAATATAATGATTTTTTTTTCTAAATTCCGTTACTATTTAATGATTTCTTTTATAGTATTTTAAGAAAAGTTGAATAAAGCTTTTAATATATTTATTAGATATGTTGAAAGGAGTTGGCCTAATGATTTGAAAATGACTTCCCTATATTCTTGCAATACATAATATAAGAATAGCGAATAGAAATTGTATATGCCAAAAATAGACTTGTTTAGTAAGTGGTTTGATGATGTATTTTCTCGTAAGACACAAGTTGAATACTCTTTCTCCAGTTTTAGTTTCAAAGTTCTTTAAGTCCTTCCATGTAGATATAAGTACCTTCTTGATTTTGTTTTTGCATAACTGTCTTCTTGGTTTTTTCTTTTCCTTTTCTGGGCACTTAGTTTCCAAATTTATTGCATTCAAAGCAAACAACCCAAGTTAAATTTTCTTGTTGAGGTTGAGTCTTTTAAAACCTTCCTTCTCCCTCCATATTTGGAATCATTCTTCAGAAAAAAAAAAATCATCTTTCTTGAAGGTGTGAACCTAGTACTCCTCTTTTAGTCAAGCACATATCAAGTGAGTTAAGAGTTTGGGAGTAAGTATCTCTAATTTTCTCATCTATCTAAAGAATTATAGGTAAAAATGTTGATTAAGTGTTTACCAACAGGGAAAAAAGTTATATTCAATAACCACAATGTAACTCTTTTTATTCCAAAGTGTAGCAACTCAAGTATAGTATATAATTTGATTAAGATCAAGCCTACGCAACCTTCGCCACAACTCATTATGTCACCTGCAATAATCATTCCCTTCAACAATTGCTCCATTGGAATAAAATTTGAGATCTTGACTAAATATTAAGTATTAGATTGAGTCCACACCAAGTCAAAAGTTATAACATAGTTAAGGTGCAACTCTTTCTATTTTAATACTGTAGTAGTTTAAACATTGTGATTTAATTGTAACTTGACTCATCTGAGTTAGATAATCTTACTTACAACAAAGAATTTGTTTGATTTGTCAACATGGGTATAAACAAGTCATACCCATTATATTCATTATATTAGTATGACCCAGTTTCACATCGACTAAAGATAAAATAATTTTATAATATATAAGTAAGAAGTAAACTTTATCTTACAAGTCAATTTTGTAGGATTGAGTCAGACTTAAAACTCACTTGTCTTAACACAATATATCGATGTTGTTTAAAAGGTTATAAGGAAATCTGTACAAATAAGAAAGAAATTTTTTAAATACTCATTTTACAAGAGAAAAAGTTTACAACTAACGTTCACTCTCTTAAGGTCACCTAGTATTCTCTGTTAACACTTAGAAGCTTTTGCAATCTTTTTGCATGCAGCATATTTAGTTGACTAGAATCACGTGTAGGATAAATACTTTGTACATATGAAATAAGTTATATTCATATAAACTCTCTCACTTATTCATGTGATATATCTCATCTCATGTATGCCTTAACAACATAAAATTTATAGATTAAGAATGTGATATAAGTTAATAGACTACTAATATTTGATTGGTGTTTTTGAAATATAAAAGATATAGATGTATTAGAAACTAGTGTATGACAACATTTGACGTTATAACCAGGTTGTTAAGGAACAGGGTTTCTGCTCAACAGGCTCGTGAAAGGAAAAAGGTTTACGTAAATGACTTGGAATCAAGAGCTGTGGAGTTGGAAGAGAAAAACACCAATTTAGAAGAACAAATTTCAACGTTAATCAATGAAAACACCATGCTGCGAAAGGTATAATTTCACACTCCCCACATTATATTTATTCATAAACCAAACAGTTGAAGTTAAATTGAAAAATCTGGAATCATCTACTTGGCAGGTTCTCATGAACACCAGGGCCAAAGTTAACCAAAACAATGAAGCGTAGATCATTTGTTTCGTTAAATGAACAAGGTTTCTACAAGATTCGGTTCTGTTTATTACTTTCTTTTTGTTGGTGATAACAAAATGGTGTTTCTGGAACAATGTAAAATATTTAAACCTATACTTGTCTGGTGGTGGAAACCTTGTATTGTTCTAATCTTCTAATAGTTTTATAAAATCTTAATGTTTCTTTCCTTTGAAACCCTTAGCATTCTGTATTGGTTGAAACATATTAAATTGTTTATTAATCATTTCAATTATTAGAAACTCCTTCTAGTACTTTAGTTTACAAATAATTGAATATTCATGTAAACCTTTCGAAAAAGAAAACAAGTAATTGAAAACATTAAATATGAAAAAGTTTTAAAAACTAATTCTAAAACTTCAGGAGTGTTGGTTACCACTGTTTTGGATTATGTATTTTCTAGAAATATAATGATATTTTGACAACTTTATCTTCCAATTTTATGTGTCATCTTTTAAGTGGTTTTTGAATATTGAGAATAAGAAAAAGAAAAAATGGAAAACCACTTAAAAAATAACACCTAAAATAGTAAGAGAAAGTTGTCAAAATTTAATAATAAAAAATATTTTACTTTCTAGAATAGTTGATTCTCCTTTGAGCGCAACAAAACATATTAGAACATTGGTCTATATTCGAATTTGGGTTTTTTATTAGATTTTTTATTATTCCTTTATTATAATTTTAAAATATATTCCAAATATTTAAAAAAATATTTTAATACATTATGGACAATCTAACTGAAAATCTATAGTTTGCATAAGCGTTGTTATGGTCTCACGTAAGAAAAGTCAAGAATTTTCTCCGATTCCTTAAGATGGGGCTAGAGGTCATCGTTAGGCCCAGTCGGGTTCAAACAGCCCAATTTTGAAGTTGGACCATAGCCCTACATCAACAAGAAATTGGGCTTAGGGCATAACAAACATTAAAAGTTTGGGGGCACGAAAAGTTGATGAAGGGTGAAGTTCACCTTACCCAAAATGAAAACACTATGAATGGGACGCTATGATCAGGCATCATATATGAGGGCAACATTATAAATAGATATAAGGAACATTATAAATAGATATAAGGAGGTGAAGAGTATTGAAAAATGTAGTGATGTGATGAGGAGGATTATGCTCCATATCTATATAGCTATGTTCAAATCGAGAGTGGTCTATATGAATAATTAGACATTAAAAAAATTAATTTCAATTAATATCATGTAACTATCAACAAAATATTACGCATAAATAGTTTATTTATTTACAACTTAAACGGATTAACATCATTGGGTTCATTGGGTGTATGGATAAGTGTTTAGATTTCAAAGGACGCAATCAGTGGTCATACAATCTTGAAGTGGAATTCGAGTTGATTCGTAGGATGATTGCGTTCTTCTTTTCCATCTCTACTAATAAAATGTAGTTTTCATCGTTTTCCCTTTAGATGAAGAGTTAATGTACAAGAATTGGTTACAAGCAGTAGTAGATCTTATCCACAAATTTTGGAGGGGTCAAAATAATATAATTTTTTAATCATTAGATTATTGGATCATTAGTATAATATTTTAAGAATTGGTTTCTCTAACTGAATAATTTGATCTTTAGTATAATGTTGTGAAAAAATATAATCTATTTTGTTTCCATCTTCACGAATAGCTTCACTTTTATCACTTTTGAATAATGAATTTATTCTTTTATTCTTCATCAATATACCAATTTTTTAAAATAATATTAAAAATAATTTATCATACATTACTTACA
>Ga0209589_1006554_pt1 | contig 19200 bp, 9 predicted proteins | sample CowpeawhiteBW_FD_187525 | JGI IMG/M metagenome (GOLD analysis project Ga0209589, IMG submission 187525) | Root nodule microbial communities of legume samples collected from California USA - Cow pea white BW (SPAdes) (version 2) | ecosystem: Host-associated > Plants > Roots > Nodule | place: USA... | reverse complement strand
TGGATCAAGTCCAAAGGAAACAAATATATATTAAAAAAAAGGATCCAAAAAAAAAAGGGAGTTCAACATAACTTTTATTGCAATTTTATTTGTGGTTTATTGATATTTACTTGCAATCAGTTTTTCTCTTAGAGTCTCTGTGTTGTCTCATTTAAATCTCTTTGGTAGTCCTATTATTTTCTAATTTTAATTTTCTTGTTTTGTGTCTTTAAAATTTCTTGAAGTTTTGTCGAGAGTTTTGAATTTTCTTTGTCCTCTTAAGTCAAGATTTAGATCTCGCAACTTTCTTCACATTGTTTGTTCACTCTTTGCTTAGGCTACTAGAGTTCTTTGCCAAGCACTAAAGGGAATTTGAGTGGTAAAAGGCAAGAGAGTACATTCAAGAACAAGCTTATAAGTGTGATACACAAGTGGGAAATTGAGTGAAACACTTAGTAGAGTGGTGAAGTCCAAAAAAAAATTATTATTGCTAACATTTGCTTGCAGGACATGACTTCTTCCCAGAATAGTGATCCTGTATCACCTAAGACTGCGACACTCATGGTTACACTTGATAAGCTCACATTACAAATGAATCAAATGCAACAACACAATCAACAATAGTTCGAAAGGCTCCAAAAGTTTAATGAAGATGTGAGCATGAGATTAGAGGGAGTGGAGAGAAGAAGAAGGAGACATGATGATTCATATCATTCTTCTTTTAATGATGAAGTGGCACATGTTTTTAGGCCACGGCGAGGCCAAAGACGAAAGGCATTTGGGAACCACATGTTTAGGAGGGATAATGATGAGGAAGAGCATGATTTTAAGCCAAGACAAGGCCAAAGACGAGAGAAGTTCGGGAACCACACACCTCGAAGAGATAAGATGTGGAGGAAGATTATAATTCCTAAATTTAATGGAGCTAATGACCCGGAAGCCTACCTGGCATGGGAAATGCTTGACTAAATCTTCAACTCTTACGATTATGAGGATGATGATAAGGTGCTTATGCCTTCCTTGGAGTTTGAAGTCTATGCTATGAATTGGTGGAATCAAATCACCGTGGACATAGCTAGAAGAAGGCGGTTGCCAATTTCTACATGGGAGCAATTAAAGGTAGCTATGAAGGAAATATTTGTGCCTCCTTATTATCAAAAAGAGATCTTCAATAAATTACAAAGACTTACACAGGGAAATAAGAGTGTTGAAGAGTATGTTCAAGAGATGGAGGTCACCTTGATGAAAGATGAAGTGGAAGAAACACATATGGCTACAATGGCTAAATTCTTGAATGGATTAAATAGGGAGATTCAAGATGTGGTGGAAATGCACCATTATGAGACCTTGGAGGATCTTATTCACCAAGTCACCAGAGTGGAACAACAACTCAAGAGAAGAAGTGCCTATAGGAAGTCATCCACCTCATTGAGAGATACAGAGAAATATAAGAAGGAGGAAGCTACTTCTACCATTCCTAAATCTAAGGAAAAGGAGTCCTCAAATGGTAAAGTAACTTCTCAAGCTAGTAATGATGATTCTTCACGTTCTAGTGCAATAAAATGTTTTAAATGTTTGGGTAGAGGACATATCGTAGTTGAATGTCCCAACAGAAGAACTATGATGTTGTTGGCGAATGGTGAGTACATTAGTGAGAATTCCGCAGGTGAATCATCTGAATCATCTAGTAGTTATGAGGAGGAAAATGAGTGTGAAGTCCCCCTATGGAGGGAGATCTCTTGATGGTTAGGCGGTTGTTGGGTAGTATGAATAAGGAGGATGAGACCTAAAGAAGAAATATTTTCCATTCTAGATGTATGGTTAGGGGAAAGGTGTGTTCACTCATCATTGATGGAAGAAGTTGTACCAATGTAGCTAGTAAACGACTAGTGGAAAAGCTTGGTTTGGTGACATTTATGCACCCTAGTACTTTACAATGGTTGAGTGAGGATGGATAATTGGTGGTAGATAAGTAGGTGAACATTGCTTTCTCTATAGGTAAATATGTCGATGAGGTAGTATGTGATGTGGTACCTATGGAGGCGAGTCACTTGTTGTTGGGGAGGCCTTGGCAATATGATAGAAAGGTAACCCATGATGGTCTAACCAATAAGTATTCTTTCCTGTTTAAGGGGCAAAAGGTGTCCCTAACACCTTTATCTCCTAGAGAAGTTTGTGAGGACAAATTAAGATGAGAGTGAGAAGAGAGCAAGAGAGAAAAGAAGGAAGAGAGAAAATTCCAAAAAAAAGGCAAGAAAAAGGAAGGTAAAAAAATAAGGAGTGATAAAAGCTTTTTATTGAGAGAAAAAGAAATAAACAGAGCGTTGATTAAGAAACAACCTTTATATTTGCTTATGCCTAACAATATTTGTCTCTCTTTTGTGCAAGCTTATTTGTCTTCAGGTATGGAGCAACTACTCAAAAAGTATGATGATGTCTTTCCTAAAGACATCCCTCATGGTTTACCTCCTAAAAGGGGTACTAAGTATAATATAGATCTCATTCAGGGTGCATCCCTTCCTAATAGGCTAACTTATAGGAGTAACACAGAAGAAACTAAAGAGATACAGAAACATGTGGAGCAACTTATGGACAAAGGATCGGTTCAGGCAAGTTTGAGTCCTTGTGCTATTCTAGTCATTTTGGTACCTATGAAAGATAGATTGGGGTCGATGTGCAATAACTGCAGGGCCATCAAATATATCATTATAAGGTGCGTATTTGACCCAGGAGGACCTTTCAGAATTTGGGTCGAATTCTCTCCAAACAGAGGAGAATGATAAAGAATCTTCAAGTGAGACGAATTTGAGGACAAATTCTCTTTAAGAAGGAGGGTACGATAGAAGTTTATTTCCTAAACTTCAAGTGGTACGAATTTGAGGACAAATTCTCTTCAAGAAGGAGGGAATGATAGAGGATTATCCCAAGATTTCATACAAGAAGAACTTGAAGATGAACTTTTGGGTTTTCTTTTAGAAATTAGTTATGTTTTATGTTTTTGGGTTTTGAACTTTCTTTTATAATTAGTTTATGCTTTTATGTTTTGGGTTTGGGCCTTCTTGTAGGGTTTGCAGGTTTGCTTAAATTTAGGTGCCTATAAATAAAGGTACTAGAAACTAATGTAGACACTTTTAGTCATATATTGAATTTGATTTCATTAAAAGAGAGGGTTCTCTTTGTTCTTGGCTTAGGCCTCCGGTTCTTATCAAAGATTAACATCTTTGTGGCGAATCTTCACTTGACTTATCAATCTGCTAGATTGTGGCGTCCTATCTCTATCTTATTTTGCGTTCTTCTTTGATTTATTCGTGTCGTGCCTCTTAAGGATTCAAATTCAGAAACAATCATAATCTTTCCTGGATAGGATCGTATCAAGACCAAGTGAGCCGAGTAAAGTAAAACTTTAAAACATAAATAAACTAGACTAAAAACTGCACAAATTTATACACTATACACCAAACTTAAAACTAATTAGAAATTACTGAAATATCTAAGCATAAATCCCCAACAACGATGTCGAAGACTTGTTTGTCCTCTACTTTTAGAGTGTAAATTATCCAACAAATGCATTGGTTCAATTGAAGCACAATAAGGCCCCATCCACAAGGATTTGGATTGATAAAATGGTAATCCATGATTTGTTCAAGTTTGTAATAAAACAATGATAAATGTTTTATAGTTTGAAAATAGGTTTGCTTAAAATTAAAGATAAGTGATGCTAATTAAGATATTGGGATTGAACTTGGCTTCTTTTCTCTCAATTGTACTACCATTGATTATCTGTAAGATATATTCTTTACTTTGGTATTTTTGGAAGTACTCTTTAATGTAATTCTAACCCATGTCTGGAGTATTATAACCTAAGGTTATCAAACCCAGTGTGATGTCTCACCCCTGATTAATGACTCCTTACATTAATGAACAAGACCTAATAAATTGATTTTATAAAAATGAGTTAAACTTAAACCCATCCCATTCCTCATAAATTGCTTTCATACTTAGAACTGATAAAGTGATTTGAGATAAAGTATTTGGTATAACACAACATAAAGCTTGAGGATGAATTAATAAATAAAAGGTTAACTATGTTGTTGGTCCCTTAATCATAATAGTTTAATTCATTCCTATCTCAAACTTTGATCCGATTAGATTCCTATACTTAAGAAATATATGGATGTAGTCTTTTTTGCCAAACATCATTAACTATTTTTTGATGTGACAAACAACAAATCATGTTGGATGCAATCCACAATTTTCCCATGTATCAACATTTTTAAAGGTCAACGTGATTCACCGGTTATCATGCCAAAAAATAGTTAATATTTTTGGGGGAGAAGAACTACATCAATGCATCTCTTAAGTATGGAACCTAGCAAGATCAAAATTTGATATAGAGACAAAAACCAAAATCATATTAAAGTTTATTAAAGTTTGGAACAAAAAACATAATTAACCCATAAATAAATTGTCATGCTAACTAACTTTAATTTTTTAAATACTATTTTTATGAAATGGATTAAATATTGGTAGAAAATTTTTAATAGAGGAATAAGATCGACTTGTATTAAATAAATACAAGATTTCAATTACATTTTTAATAGATCGAACTAAAGTAATAAAAAAAATATCCAACCAATTATAAGTTAAGATAAAATTTATGATTCTTCGAGAGTTTCATATAACTAATTAATTAATTACCTATTGTTGTTGAATGTGGTCGCAATTGTGGGAAAGATGGGAAGAGAATACCATTGAAAGTGCTTGCCAATGGCCATGGTATCTTCCCATAGCTTTTCTAATTCTTTTCTGACCCATCCACTTCCACCACTTTCAAATGAACAAATACTCCCACTCTTTCATCATAGAATCAAATGTTGTCAAGCTTATTCTCATAATAAACTCATTCCTAAGCATAACTAACAGCAGTAAGAGCATTTGCATTTACGGTTCGTATATATTTTAACAAAACAACCTGTGACCTATATATATATTACAAGAACATCTTCTTACGTAGGATACCACCACATTATTTGCATGCCAGATGCCAGATTCCAGAGAGAAAAAAGATGACTGATATATGATTCAAGTATAAAGATTAACAAAAGAAAAAGAAAATCGAGACTGCTAGACATAATGATTCCCACTTGACCAGTGTCTAGGTTCAGTGCATGGTTGATGGTATTTGTTGGGAGAAACAACGTTGCTGTGACAAGAGAAAACCACTATAAATATAACAACATAGGAAACGTTTCCAAACCAAGAAGTAGAAGATTTTGATGAAGCAGATGATAAAGAAAGACATATATACTTCAGGTTTTTCCTAGAGTTCCCTTGAACGCTTCATTAAGGGTTGTATCATTCGTATAAACAGATAATTCCATACTGAAGTGTTTGGGGGAACTCCTGGTGATACTTGAAATTCAAAAGAGAAAAAGTTAAGTGAGGAACACAAAATCTGGGTTTCTGAAGTGTAAAGATTTTCATTGACTACCAATGAAAAAGGTTAGTGAGTAATGGAATTCCTGAGATGTGTGGTTCTTTGTTTTGTTTCAAACCATTTTGAAGAGAATATGTGATTTGTGATAACTGATTTGGTAGCAATTATCAACACATTAATACTCTTGGAGCTGTGTCGTATGTAGCATGCTAAATATTTTCTTGTTCTTTTTTTATCAATCAAGATGATAGAGAGTCATCATTTCAAGTGAATTTCATTATAATTTTTTGTTTGTAACTTTGTACTTTGGTTAATAATTTCTGAGTATTGAAGACAACTTTGACAGGCATGGTGATTGATTTGTGATGATTCAGAGTTAAAGTGTACGACACACAATATTTAAATAAGAGATAAATAAGAGTTAACTATCTTTTTAGTTCCAAAATTTTGATTTAAAAATAAAATTTGTTTTTGTTTAAAGTTTTTATATATTTTAATTTTTAAACTTTAAAAATAATTAATATAGTCATTTTAATTTATTTATGTTATTTTTTTTACGGATCGAACGCGTTTAATATTAGTATTAAAGTTGTTTATACCGTTTAATACATTCCCGGTTCAATATTTATTGAAAAATACGTTCAACATGTAAAAAAAAGTTCATGTAATTGAATTAAAGGACTATATTCATTCATTTTTAAAGTTTAGAGACCAAAATTATCGAAATTTCATACAAAAACGAATTTCATTTTTAGACCAAAATTCAGATACTAAAATGATACTTAATTTTTTTTTCTATCTCAATAAACTCTACTATAGAATGGGTGGATATCATTCCGTAAAAAAAAAAATTGGAAGGCTAGTTATCATCTATTTTCTAAATAAGTATGAGTAACTATTATTTCAATTAAATTTTAAAAGTTAAAATGCAAGGAAAACTAAAATTACAAGATATAATACCCTTGAAATAAATATAACGTAAATTATAAATGACTTGAATTTACAAGAAAAAGAATATTTGAAACGTAAAAAAATAACTTGCTAACATACATATGAATTACATTCTAGAAAAATTGATTCAAAAATAAAATTAATTAAAATATACTTAAAAAATAAATAGTAACATGAATGGGTAATATTAAATGATTAATAACATTAAAAAATAATTTAAAATATAAATCATGAAGTCAAGTGTATTTTTTATGGTAGAAATTAAACATATATTAGAAAATGTACAACAACTCATCTACCATGTTGGAACAAGTTATTTTATAGTCCATGTTTAAATGTCATGAAACTGAGAAAGTAAATTTAGTTTTCAAAACATTGTTTTTCTCCAAGTCTCTTAATATTTATCTTTGCTCAAATGTTTTGCAATTAAATTGATTAAATCACTTTAAATATTTTTTATCAAAACTAACGAATCAAAAGAGAATATCCCTTCCCAGATAAAAATGGGGATTAAGATTGATGTATTATTTGTGTGTAAGAATTTTACACTATCAATTATTTAAAAGTTACTTTATAATTATAACCAAATTCAATAATATGACCATACACAACAATAATATTTTTAAATCTTGCAATCAAATTCATAACAAAATTATTAAAATGTTAACTTTTAAATAGATAGTGTCTTTGTAAAGAGAACGAAATTTAATTGGTTCCATTCTGTGTGCTAGATTCAGAATTTGTGAGTGTATCCTTTTGAGAAGGAGGAGGTAAGGTAATACTGATAGAAAAATTTTCGGAAAATTTGCGTTATAAAGAAGAAGAAAGGAGTGCACAAGTAAGAGGGAAGTGTAAATACTAATTTTCCTAAACATCTATTAAGACCCAAGACCCAAAAGGAGCCCAGCCCATAAAAGTAGAATTTAACCCAATACAATTGTTTGCACCCCATATAAATATTACAATCCACATTTTACATTCGCTTTAAGGTTATTATGTAAACCAAAAATCTTTTGAATTTTGCAATCCAAAACTTGAAAAGAGTACGGTAGAATACACAATCCAGAATAATAATTTAAAAATCCATTTTGACTTCTAAACTGTAGAATCGAAAAAATAAGGGAGTGATAACAGAGAATCCAGATTTTCTGCTAAATTTTTTCGTAGTATTTTCTGTTAAATATTAAAAATATATTATATTGATATTTTAAAAAAATAATATATTTTAAAATTTTAAAATTAATAATCATCAATATATTTTAAAAACACAATAGAAAAACATTACAAAAAAAAGTCATCGATAAATCTAAATCCGTGACAGCATCAAGGAGGTGATGATAGTAAAAGGTGACAGCAAAAGGTACGACAATTTTATCTTTTCCACACCTCATGAAGCTGCACGAGGAAACCGTGAGAGTGAAAAAGAGAATTTATTATGTTTCTCTGTTTCATATACGATCCACACAGCACAGGCCTTAAAATTGGATCATGTGGGTCTTACATGCCATAAAATTTGGTAAATGGCAGTGTATTATTATAATGTTCCGATTATTTCTAAGAAACAAGCTCAAGAAAAATATTAAAATACAAAGTAACATACGTATTAGTGTGAATAGTTTATACCATTATTCAATCACAAATCAAATTATTTAGCTTATTGACTTTTTATTAGTTAATTAAAAAGTTATAATCAATGATGATTCATTTGTTAACTTAATTAAATGTTTTATGAAGAAGATCAAATTATTGATATTTTATTATCATCGTCATTCTTTTGATTTAATAGTTAAAATTAGTATTTTATTTGCATTATCTACATTAAATTTTGTAGAACAACTCATCACTTCCAAGTGACAAAAATATTGTCTTAATCAATTCAAAATTTCAAACTTCTTGTTAAAAAAAAGTGTCGAGTTTTTCAATCACATCATACTCCACGAGTTGTTTTTTGTCATTATTTTATCGGTGAGTTATCAATTAGCAATTTTTATGAAAACATGTTACTTATATATAGGAATCAACCAAATCACATTTATAGCTTCTTCTTTTTTTTATTCATTCAAAGGTTTTGAATGTGAAATTTTACTTAAAGGGGTTTTGTTTTTCACTCAAATTAATATTGTTAAGAGTTTACAATTTTTTTTCCTACAAACGTCTCTAATCTCGGCATCTTTATTTTTTTAACCAATACTAATTTAAGAGTCATAAATTTTTTTAGTGAAAACACGTGTTATATATTACATTTTTACTATAATAAATATTTTATCATTGCAATAACTATTAAAATAAAAAAAATGATATTAAGTAATTTGTTCATTGTATCAGTAACTTTTTTATGAATAGTTATCTAAGTTTAAGTAAATAATTATTAAAAAATAATTTAAAAAAATGAGTATACTATAATAGCGTCCTTATTTAACATCCGTTATTATTACATATATTTATTTTTCCCACCTTATTTTAATGTTAATATCCCCTTACCCAATTTCTCTCTCTAACATAATAATTTCTTTCCCTCCTGAGCATGATATTTGCATAGAGAACAGGAAAATTTATGAGAAAACGTCGAATACTAAACGTGCTTTGCTTTGTTAGAAATTAGGGTTAAAATTCCAAAAAGTCAGCGTTTGGCACATTTATTCTAACATATCCGCGCTGCTTCCCACCGTGTAAACAACAACAGCTTAATTCGCGATTTTACATGTGCCACCAACTCTCTCCCATCATAACTATATTGACACACAACTCAAAACCGTCACCTTTTCCTTGAAAACGTCACAATAATTCCCATTTTAACACAAAATACTCTTCCTTTTATCTCAAAATCTAAATTTTATAGTTTCTATTTCTTTTATGCTTAAGATGTTTAGTTTTCTGAATGAAGATGAGAAGAAACTGATATGGTGAAGAACACATCTGCTACAACTTGCAGCATATAGCATTTGGATAAATGGTGTTAACTATTGATTCTACTGAGCATGGCAAAATTGCATTTCCTGTCCAAAACACAACCTGATAGAAACAAGGAATATACATAGATATGTTGTTTAACGTTAAAATCTCAGTGCACACGAGGCGATTGCCGGTGAGCATGAAGAGGGGATGCAGTGGGAGTTAGATTTAGCGGTGACCGGTTGTTGCGTGCAGGAGATTTTCTGACAGGAGTGTGAACTCTGTGGTGTTCCGAATGGGAGTTTCTGGAAGAAGCTTTGGGTGCTTCTATCTGTTCCAGAGTGGCTAAAACCTCTGTCATTGGAGGCCTTGTCTTGGCCTCACTGTTCAGGCATTGTAGGGCAAGTGTGGCAGCCATGAAGGCACCCTTTTGCGGATACTGCCCCTCCAACTTTGTGTCCATGATCCGGAACAGTCTTCGTTTGTCGCTCAAATATGGTTTTGCCCAGTCCACCAGATTCTGCTCCATACCAGCTATTGTTTTATCCACAGCTCTTCTTCCGGATAGAAGTTCAAGCAACACAACTCCAAAGCTGTACACATCACTTTTCGCTGTCAACCTACCTGTAAATCAATTAGGATGTTAGTTCAATGTTTTAACAATCAATGTTTTCGTCGTTTATCTCTGGTTAATGTGACACTTCCAACATCAACTATGAATGTTAATAACGAAGTAAAAGCATTATCTACCACAAAGCATACCAGTTGCAACATATTCAGGAGCTGCATATCCTTGAGTACCCATGACTTGAGTAGAGACGTGAGTTCTGTCACCAGTAGGACCCGCCTTGGCCAAACCGAAGTCAGAGAGTTTAGCATTGAACTCCTGCAATCCCTTTGCATGATGAGTATAAGCAGTTCACAGAAAAAGAAAAACGAAAAACTCGCAGCATCGTTTATATTATTCTTGTTGATCTTACCGCATCAAGTAGAATGTTAGAGGCTTTAAAATCACGGTATATGACTTGTGATTTGGCGTTATGAAGAAAAGAGAGTCCTCTAGCAGCACCAATAGCCACTTTCATCCTCACTGACCAAGAGAGTGGTTGTGGTCCTCCTGTCAAGTAAAATGAACATATAAATCTCGAATATATATGCAGTTAACAAAGGAAACTCAAATATAAATCTCGAATATGTGCATGATGGTTTATGTAACTTACTTCTAAACAGGTGGTTCTCTAAGCTCCCTTTCGGCATGAACTCATAGACCAATAGCCGATTCTCTCCCTCCAAGCAGTAACCAATTAATTTAACCAGATTTGGATGGTACAGTTGTCCAAGGTAGTTAACCTCAGTCTGAAAATATTGATCAAGAATTTCATTACCATGTGTATTGAGAAAACAAAAAAAAAAAGTACCTTTTTTTTATTTTTATGCAGGATTAAAGGCAAACACTTACCAACCATTCTTTATGACCTTGAAAACCTTCAGGTTTGAGCTTCTTTACAGCAACGACCATCCCTGATCCAGGCTTTGAAGCTGTAAATGTGTGTTCATCGATCCATCCTTTGTAGACGCATCCAAATCCCCCTTCACCCAGAAGACTATCGGGCCGAAAATTTCTGGTGGCATTCTTCAGCTCATTGAATGTGAAGGACTTAAGATTTGGAGAAGACAAGATTTCACCCTCAGACCTCGGTGTCGGAAGACTTAAGGCGTTGCTTTTTTCACTGTATGATGGAATAGATAAGCTCGAAGGTGTAGTTTTTGAGATTCCTGATGCAGAAATGAAGGGGAAAATTGGTTAATCCATATATGGTACCACCACAAACAAAAGCAAGTAGCCAAATAATTGAGCTTTCAATTTTAACCATCATCAATACACTGCAAAAAAAAAAAGCAAGTTTCTTTATTTATTATTCAATCTCATCATTTCAACCCACAATCCTAATAATCTCAGAAAAACAACGCCAAATCTTCCACTTTATTACTTTATGAACTGCTTACAATTCAACCAAACTTTGATCCTCATAGCCTAAAATCAGACCATAAGGAAACGTTTCCATCCCCAAAAGAATTAAAGGAGAAATATACTAAAAGCATAATCATAAAAGTAGAAAAATGATATTATTTCGAAGAATCTGAACCCTTATATCATATATATCTCAAGCTGAAATTTTTCAAACAGTAACCACTCACAAAAAAACAGAACACAACCCTCCAAAAACATCATATATTTACTGTACTACTACGAGAAAATAATCAAACTTTATCCAACCCAGTTACCAAGAGAGACAAAAAACTAAACTTTACAACCTCCTCAACCCAAACACGAAAACCCAGTTCTCAAAAATCAATGAAAAAGTGAGCATCAGGATCATAAGCCTCCAGAAAACCGAAAACAAGAAAAAACAGAAAGAGGGTAATGGTCTAACGTGACGAACCAGAAGTGGATCTGGAGCTCTGAGCTGCATCAACTTTGGCAGAAGAATCTAGGCAGTTACCCATTAGGCCCTGCCACAGTTGTCAATTCTACGCAACACTTTTCAGAGAACGAGTGAAGGAGACAAAAAAAAAAAGGGTTCCGAAGTTTGCAATTTCTAAGGAAGTTGAGAGTGGAAGATGTTTGGTTGGGTAGTTGAAAGAGAGAGAAAGAAAATTATGACAAGATAGAAATAAAGAAAGACGAAGAAGAAGGTGGTGAGGGATTAATATGCGTGGGGAACAGAACAGGGATGAAAAGAATCACTTGTGTTTTCGGATTCGCGTACGCTATGAAGACTCTCAACACTGACATTGGAACCGCGTCATACGCGGCCACGTGTCATGAACTCTCTATCTCAACCCTCGGAAATACGAGCTCGTCAAATTTGGTTTATCGTTTCGGAATTTCCCAGAATACCCTCCTCCTTGTTTTTTTATTTTCTTCATCCACTCTTTCTATTTTTTAACATAAAAGGACACAAAACAGTTGCGTAGCTATTGACAAACTAATTGACTTTTTATGTCGCATAGAATTACTTTCTTATATCAATTTGCTTAAACAGTAGGAGAGTTAAACACTGAGAGCGTTGTGTTAAATTAACTAAACCTGCTGCTACATTTATCAGAAAATTAAGTACTTAGTTTAGGAATACACTTTTTCTTCAATAGTGCCTGTTTTAGTAGTTATAATAAATAAACTGGTCTTAAAAGTTCATATCAATATACTGGTAAAAAACAGATAGATATTAATTTCAGGCTTAAGATGCATAAATCAAGTTTGACTTCAAATTTAATTTACTTCAAAACTTGTGTTTTTACAAACAAGGTGCTTTTATGTTTTAGACAAAAGTCATCAATAAGAAAAGGGAACTTTTGAATGATTCTATAACAACTAATTATCATTTTAAAAAGTAATATAATTTTTTTCAAAACATATTGAAACCAAAAAATATATATATGTGATTATCTTATATGTAAAAAAATTAAATATATCTTAATTGAATGATAAGGCAGTTTTAAATAATTCAATTGTTCTAATTATATTTATACCTTTAAATATATTAGGGATTGATTCTACAACACCTATAGGGCATTTCTATCTCCTTAATGTCTTGATCTTTAGGTCTTTTCAATTTTTTGTTTGCGTGGTTCTTCAAGGTTCTTAGGGATATACATGTAAAAGACACTCTAATACTTAAGTCATTAAAGATCCGAACATAGTGTATTAAATCTTCATGAATGTGTCGCAACAACCATACCTGAGACATTTATTTATAATAGTTGTTATGGACTTTCATCTTTTTATTACCTAATCACGGTCTAATCATATCTTAATCAGCCTTGGTCGGTTCATAATTATCATTGTCAAAATGTTAATTTTACTTTTATTCTACCATCGATCGATTTTATTAACCAATCTAAGAGATCACTCCAAGAGTGTACTAGTTGGTATGGAAGAACGATCCTAAAGTGTATTGTTCGGTCTTGCCTATTGGTTTGGAAGATTGGTCCAAAAACGTATTGATCAATCTTACCCATAATCTGAAGGGTGGTATAATAATCAATCTCGTCAATCAATACGAAAAATCAACCCAAAAATACTAGTCAATCTTATCAATCCATAAAAATCATATTAAATTAGACTAAAATCATATTTAAATCTATTTTAATTTGTTAGAGATCCAATTAAGCACTTTTAGTTTTTAATGGAAACCCTTCCCTCAAATTTATCAAATAATATTAACTTCTTTTCTCACAAAGAGGGAAGTAAAAAAAATGTAAAATCCCATAATAAAATAAAATAAAAAGTTTTATTATGTTTATGTGGGAAATTATGATAAATGGAAAGGGGTAATGTGGGAAATATCGATAAAGTGTCGTCACTTTTAGGTAAGCATGAACGTCAACACGAAACAAATAAAGACAGCGCAGATGAGAAGATGAGTGAAAGAAGGCATCATCTTCTCTGTTACAAAAACACCTAACACTTTATTTAGTTTTATTTATTAAATTAAAATATCTTTAAACTAAGAAAGTGGATGCCCTTTGAAGCCGTTGACGATCACAAATTCATTTCACACCGATATGGTCCTAAATCTTCCAATAGTGAAAATAACATATATCACAATCTAGAAAGCACAAAACAACTGCACATATGATAAATCACGGTTTCTCCTTTTAAATCGGTTTTATAGAGGAATATTCATCCACCATGATTCAATTTCACTTTTGAATTAAACATTTGATTAAAAGGGGTGGAAAAGGAAGGATCTGAAAAAAAAAAAAGATAAAATTATTTTAGTTTAAAAAAAAAGGAGAAAAAATGTACAGAAGATTTAATTAGTGTAATAAAATAAATTTAATTATATACTAATATATTTAGAAAATGTATAATTATTCATATAGTACCCAGTTTGGGGTTAGTGTGTCAAATATGTACCCGGGTTAAAAAAAATTTTAATTGCATCCTAACTTTTGAAAAAGTGTTTTAATTAGGTCCCTTTCAGACAGAGTTGACTAACGTCGTTAGTCAACATGCAACGTGTCAGTCTGTAGTTTTTTTAATTTTTTAATTTTTATTTTAATTTTTATTTTTAATTTTTTTAATTTTTTTATTATTTTTTAATTTTTTGAAAAAAAATGTCACGTGTCAAGTCCCTGTGAGTGACACGTGGCATTGTCATTGCAATGCACGTGTCACACACAGGGACTTGACACGTGGTATTTTTATTTTCTTTTTCAAAAAAATTTTTAAAAAAATCAAAATTAAAAAAAATCAAAAAAACCACAGACTGACACGTGTAGGGATGTCAACGAGGTGGGTAGGGTACGGGTAGTAATTCCTTCGTACCCTACCCGTTGGATAAATATCTGCCCCGTACCCGTACCCATATACGTTGGATATCCGTTATGCGGGTATCCGTCTATTTTTTTTCATATCCGCGGGTATCCACGAGTACCCGCGGGTGTTTAAAAAATTATTTAAAAATTAAATATTTAATCATAAACTCAAATAAAATAAAATAATGTACATCATTATCATAAATTTTAAATAAAGTTCAAACAAACTCAAGTCTATACAAGTCCAAATAATTATAAAAATAAATATAAAATGACGTAACACAATAAAAATTCTTTAATTGGTGTTTTGATCAACAAACTCACTCTTTCTGATTGATTCCTGAAAAATAATCAAATAATAAACATCAACTACTACGTGCCAAGTATTCTTATTTTAATTCCATCATTTAACAACAAGCATACCATAAACGTCACTGTCTATATAGAGTTTGATGTATTTGTTCAATTTCAAATGTATATGTATACGTTGTACTTGGAAGAATACAACGTACCAATACTTAAAGCTAGAAGAATGAAGACAAAATATATATATATATATATATATATATATATATATATATATGTATGTATATGTATATGTATATGTATATGTATATGTATATGTATATACATATACATATACATACATATACATATACATATACATACATATACATATACATACATATACATATACATATATATAAGGGTATTTTTGTGAATTAAAATTTACCGGGTACGGGTATCCACGGGTACAGTTACTATGATATCCGTACATGCCCCGTTAACATCCGGGTATCAAAAATACTCGTACTAGCGGGTAGCGGGTAGCGGGTATCCATTTTTAAGATTCGTTTCCTACCCATTACGGGTTTTATCAACGAATATCCGCGGGTACGAATATTTTTGACATCCCTAGACACGTGGCACGTTGACTAACGACGTTAGTCAACTTCGTTTGAGAAGGACCTAATTGAAGCACTTTTTCAAAAGTTGAAATGCAATTGACATTTTTTTTAAACCGAATACCTATTTGACTCACTAGCCCCAAACTGGGTACTATACGAGTAATTATACCTTTAGAAAATAACTTTTAGAATATATTTAAAAAATGTAAACTAAAATTAAGCTTAAATTTAAATTAAAATAAAATTTATTACAACATTTTATTAAATAAAAAAATTATATTTCAAAATAAACATATAGTAAAATATCAAAATTTAAATTGATTAGTTTTATTTTTATTACTTATTGTTTATGTTTTAAATTTATTTATTTTAATTAAAATGTATTAAAAAAATAATAAAAGTTAATAGTGTATTTGGATGAGACAATTTAAGGGAGTGATTCATTTATTTCTAGAATTTTAAATTCTTTGAAGTAAAATGACTTTTTTGATGAGAAAATTAAAAGAAAATTGAAATTGAAGAATTTTAAGAAGGTATTTCAAATGACTAAAATAATATAATTTAAAATTCAGTTACAATGAATGAAATTGAAATTCCACTAGTTGTGAAATTACAAAAGAGTCAGCCAGGAGTCGAATATTAAGCCAAGTCGGGGTGGTACAAAGGTCAAACCTAGACAGTCTAGGTTGAAGGTTGAGTCATGTCGACCCGAACCGAAATTTGAACAGAGTTGGCCCGAGTCGAAGATCGGCCTGAGTTGGCCTGAGCCAATGGTCGATCCAAGTCGGTTCAGGCCAAACATAAAGTCGAGTCGACTTAGGTCAAAGGTTGAGTCGTGTGGGGCTTGTGTCAAAGTTTGAGCCAAGTTGGCTCGTGCTCAAGGTTGAGTCGAGTTGACATGGACTAAAGGTTGAAATCAATAATTCTAATTGAAGGGTGAGACGAGTTAACCAACTATAAAGGTCGAACTTATCACCCTAGGTCGAATCTTTTAGAGTCGACCCATATTTAAGTTTGAGACTAGTTGTCCCGAATGAAGGTCAAACTAACTCAACTTGTATTCAAGGATAGAGTTGAGTTTGCTTTAAAATAGAAATTAAATTATTTTATCCAAAAATAAATAAAATTTAAGATAGTTCAATTACTCTATCCAAATAAACTATTTAAGAAATGAAATAAATTTAATTGCAAATAATTCAAATACTATGTATTCCAATTGAAATTGTCAAAATCTTTCATCCAAACACAAAGTAAAAAATAATTAATTTTTTCACAAAGAACGTAGAAGATATTAAATAACGATTTTCCTTCTATTATTTTCAATATTTTATATTCTATTTTTTTATGTATATCTATATACGGTAAATATATGTATTTTTTTCTTTAAAAACAAAAGATTATACTAAGTTGGATTTCATCTATCATTTGGTCAAATTCAACTAGATCCAAACTAATATATTTTTATATGAAGTGGGTCATATATTTCATGAGTTTATGACTTAAATTAGTTTGCATAAATTTATTATTTTATTTAAAGTTTCAATTAATTTTTACAAAAAATAATATTTTTTTTAATTAGATTAATATTTGAAAATTACAACTTTTTACAAAAAAAAAAAATCAAAATTTTGATTTAATTAACTAAATTCAATTCAACAAACTCAAATTAAATTGAGCTTAACATAAAAATATTATAAATGATTACCTCTAGTATGTAACACCCCCAACATATAAATTCAAAAATTTTAAGTAACTACTTAATAATATCAATACTCAAAATGTCATACATATCTATATAGAATGAGTTTAAAGACTATTATAACCCCTTAGAATTGTATTTCAAAATGACATCTCTTAAACATGTTAAAGTATTTCAAAATATGAGAAACAAGTTTGATACAATTTGCAAAAGAAAGATAAAGACTTCATCTTCTAAAATATCATTATCCTAAGCCATCAATGACTAGCTCCAACTCCCGAGCTATTGACCTTGTCTGTTTCTACCCCTGTTCACGTATTAATATACGGTTGTCGCATAAAAAAATAGGAAATAACACAAGGACATAACAAAGGGTAAGCTAATGTATTTAAAAGAAGAATAGAAAAGAAATAAATCGTATTATAAAAGGTGTCAAAAAATTTAAAAGTCAAACATGTAATAGAGAAATAATTTAAACAAATAGCTTTTATATGCTAATGTGAACCAGAAATTTTGTACAATTTAAAATTTGTATGATTAAATTTTTTATGAAATTTATTCTCATGTGTATTTAGAGATGACAAAAATATTCATGGTCACGGATATTCATAAATAGAATCCACCGTAGATAGTTGATACCCATAGGTATTTGTTATCCGCTAGTAACAGATATTTTAGTACCTGTTTATAAAAAAAGGTTGGGTGTAGATATTTTAGTACCTGTTTATTAGGTTAAATTTAATTAAAATTAAATTAAATTAAATTTATATTATATTTTTTTATAATTTTATTTAGATTTTATTTTAAAAATTTATAAAATATCTCTTTTTAAATATTTATGGGTATCCACGGATACCCGCGGATTTTTTATAACCCGTGGATAATTTTTTAAATGGATATTCGGCAAGTAAACATGCAAGAAACAATGTGGAATTGTTTTTACGGGTTAGTCTGTTGCCATTGTATTGAATGGACTCGTTAAACTCTGTACATGTGATAAGTCCGCAAATAAATTTTTGGCTCTAAGACCAAATGACTCAAACCAAGTAATGAGAAGATTAACCCCACTAGTTCCATAAGTATACTTTTTCATATCATGTTGATTATCCTCTGAAGCTTTCTTTGACTCACACCATCTAGATATCACACCATATGCGAGTGAGATACTAGTTGAGTTAGATAGTCTCATTCTCAAAATTTAATTTCAATACACTTTGACATCTTAAACAATAGTATTTTTCCTTTAAAATAGCCACCAAGAACCAAACGTATCATTTCTAAGCTAAATAAAACATAAACATTTTAAATAGAAAAAAAATTAAAGTTTTTTCTAAAACTCCAAACAGGTCGTCCGTGATGGTCGAGTCACTCAACTATGGATAAGCAATAGCAAAAAAAATGTTTCTAAACAATTGAAATTTTTTCCCTTTTACCAGAATATCATACTCAACTTAGCAACACTATTATTTACAATAATACCAACCTTTCAAATTTATTATTTTCAACATCACATTTATATTACAATTGGTCATATAAACACAAAAACCCATAACAACTTAACATAAGAGTTTTCATTAGCTCAATGTCTATCCTTATGTAACAAGAAATTCATACACCTATCCATTTCACCAAGAATCATTTTCTTCTCCATATCTTTGTCAAAATTGTAATCACATCAATACCATTATCATTATGCAGTAACACAAATTCAATACTCATCAAGGAAATTCCTAATCAACATTAATACATAAGAATCACACAAACTATTTATGTCATCACTCTATAATTCATTAACAATCAAATATATATTCATTTGCAAACACTACATAGATCATTGGAAGTCTCACAATTTCACTAAATTAAACTTCACCATATCGTTACAAGTTCTGCAATTATTTATTATCATTTTAAAGTAATATATATTAATAAAGAAATCAGAGTATTAATATATATATATATATATATATATATATATATATATATAATTATATTATTTTTATAATTTATAT
>Ga0209589_1006546_pt1 | contig 19218 bp, 14 predicted proteins | sample CowpeawhiteBW_FD_187525 | JGI IMG/M metagenome (GOLD analysis project Ga0209589, IMG submission 187525) | Root nodule microbial communities of legume samples collected from California USA - Cow pea white BW (SPAdes) (version 2) | ecosystem: Host-associated > Plants > Roots > Nodule | place: USA... | reverse complement strand
CCAATGACGACTTCACTTTCAAAATATATAGAAACCGGCTTCTGAGAGCACGGTTTCGCTTTTTGAAAAAAAAAAAAGAAACCGGCACGGTGGAGTACGACTTCACCTTTAATGTCGTCCTCCACCACGACGACTTGACCCTATTTTGCAAAAAAAATTTTAACGGACCCATTTTTACAAATTATTGATCAAAGTGACCCCTTTTTACAAAAAAGCCCTTTTGATAACAATGTTATGCATTGGATTAACAACAAAAAACCTCAGCCAAAATTAAAGATGAAAAGAGAAACAAAAGTGACAATAAAGAATAATGTAATTTTAGCTAAGAGAAAGAAAATCATACTACTCCTCTCTCATTTCAACAAGAAAACATTATACTCTCGATTAAAATAGGAAAAATAACTACTAAGAGAATTTTCAAAGAGAAATTATTTTCACTCTCTTAAGCACTAAATTAAGTGAGTTTCATGTGTTTTACTTGTAAAACGTTGTGTACCTTTTATAATAAGAAAAGTAAACATGAAATTAAACAGAGAGTGAGGTGGAACCAAATATCATTGTATGATATTTGGATCTGCAACATGAGAAAACTATTGATGACAGTGGAGTGAAATTACTTGTTAGTTGTTTAGCAGAAAATGTATTAACAGAGATTTATGATTTATCTTGGTGACACTAATACATGATTGTTTTGAAGGGACCAAGCGTTGTGCAAGAATTATCCTACTCCAAAGCATGCAGCCACAACAATATATACACGATAAAGAAAGAAACTGAATTGGACAATGGGGTTCTTGGGCACTTAGTTTGGTGGGCTACTGCTGCACTATTTAAAAGCAAGCATATTGTTGATGTATAGGTAACTTGGACTACTCAAAATACTCTATTATACACTTATAAAATACCTTTCGTGATAAAGAACAACCACAATGGCATACAGAGAAGAGTTACCTAAAGAAGAAATTCTTATTTTTATTTATCTCGCGTTTGAATAAGGAATTTTAACCATTATAAGAAATTGATATACATTTTATTTGAATTATTTACGATTGAATTTTCTGTATTATTTAAATAGTTTTTTCGGATTGAAATATTTTGAATTTCAATTTTTTTTGGATAAAGCAAAATAATTTCTCTTTTAAGACAAAATTTTAGTTAAAAATATTTGGCTTGACCTTTGAATCAGACTGATTCAGCTCGACCTTCGGCTCAAGCCAACTCGTCTAGACCCTCGCCCATGGTTGATTCTGCTCATCCTTCAGCCCAAGCTAAGCAAAGTCAACTTGGCTGAAGCTCTAGCCGATTCGACTTGATCGAAGGTTGAGACGAGTTGACCCTGACTGAAGTTTGAGATGATTTAGTCCTGACCGAAGCTATACAAATGAGTTGACCATAATCAAAAGTCGAGACAGGTCAACCCAGGTTGAAAATTGAGATGAGTCGATCTTAATCGAAATTTAGAACGAGTCGGTGCAGGTCAAAGGTCAAGTTGAGTAAGGCAAAGTCAAAGGTCGAGTTGACTAAGGTTGGACCAATGGTCAAGCTAAGTGGGCCTAAGTCGAAAGTTGACTCGAGTCACCCAGACTGAAGGTTGAGTCATGTTGGTCTATGCTAAAGGTCGAGCACAATTGGTCCAAGTCAAAGGGGCAATTCGAGCTAACATGGGCAGAAGGTCGACCTGAGTTGGTCATACCCAAATCTCAAGACGAGGCAACCATGACCAAAGGTCAAGACAAGTCGAACCTGGTTGAAGTTTGACACAAGTGAACCTTGGTTGAGGTTCAAGATGAGTCAACACGGGTCGAAGGTCGAGTCGAATAGGTCCACGCTGAAGGTCATGTTGCATAGGCCCGAATCGAAGGTTAAGACAAGTTGGTCTGGGTCAGAGGTTTAGTCAAGTTAGTCTTGGTCGGAAGTCAAGCGAATTTGAGACCATCAACCGTGGTTGAAGTTTGAGACAATTTTGCATTAGTTGAATGTCAAGTTGAGTATACCCAAGCCAAAGGTCTTGAGTAGGTTTGGGATGAAAGTAGAGCCAAGCCACTAGGGATGAAGGTCCAACTTAGTTGGCTCGAATAAAAGGGTTGAGCTGAGTAAACTTAGATGGAAGGTCGAGCTGAGTCGGCTAGATAGAAGACTAAGATGAGTCGTTCTTGATCATAGATAGAGACGAGTCGGGGTTGAAGGTTGAGCCAAGTCAGTCCGAGCTTATAGTTGAGCCAAGTCGGCATGAGCTAGATGTTGACATTGCTCGACTCGAGCTAAAGGTTGATATGAGTCTTCTTTTTAAACTCATGGACTTTTTTAATCTTGGCTAATGTAGAATTTCATAATTTTTGTGAAATTTAAATTTCTTATTTTGACGTCAATTTCAAATTCTATTATTTTAATTATTTGAAAGTACTAACTTAAAACTCTTCAATTTCAATTTCTTTTTAATTTTTGCTTCCAAACAAATCATTTTATTTTAAAAAAAGTTTAAATTCTTCAAATAAATAAATTATTTTTATAGATTACTTCATATCCAAATACAACATTATGCTATTTATATAATGTTAAGATATGATAAGATTTATGTAGCCTTGCAAGTGGTGAATATCTTAAGAATCCTTCTCTTAAACATGGTTTTCACAAATTTCAACTTTTTTTTTTTTGTGTTTCTTAACTTATTGCTACTAAAAACATAATTACCTTACTCAAATTACTTAATAAGCTAATAAATAAAAAAATAACTGTTTCTACTTCTTTAACTTTTCAATATTTATTGCTTATTTGATATGGTAAGTTAAAAATTTCTTTCATTTGATACTTTAATAATCACCGAAGAAAGATTTGATGGTAGGTTAGATTTCATTGTCACAGGTTTGATTGTTTGCTTACATGTCTACATGATGGCCACATTTTTTAATTATTGCTCTTCAAGATTTAATGATGCTTATGGTTTGTTTACTGTATGTGCATGAACCGACAAGACCACTTTATATATAATATTCTTGTATATTAATATTTATATATTATGCTCCGAACATAATTTTTTCAAGATTATTATTATTTTTTAAATACTCAAACATACCTTTCTAACTATTTATTCAAGACCTATTCATCGATAGCACGATGAGAATTTGTTATTCGCAAAGTTAAATTATTAACGGTGAATCATAGTATTAAATTTTTCTTTCATTTTTTCACTCATTTTTTTTAAGGAATCCAAAAAATCATGTCAGAATTCGGTTCTTTCAAATTTACGATTTTGTAATACGGAGATGAGAGAACTATTTCGCGTCGAGAATTTCATTCTTAATTCAATAGTTTAGAAAATCTTCGACGTAAATACTAAATGGCAGATTTTAATTAATAATTTTAGGAGAACCAAAATAATATATACTAAAATTTTCATTTATTCATTTTTTAATGTAAATAATCATATTGTGAGAAAATTATTTTTTATTTTATTTCACAATCTTATTTTGAGAATCTTCATTGTAAAAAATGATACATGAAGAATTAAAATAAGATAAATTAGATGATCAATCAAGTAAAATTTCTTTAATTTGTTTATTCTTTCTAATAATTGTCATAATTCAATAATAGTTGATAAATTCTTCATATTTGAATGGTTGGGAGCATCAAGAATGAAATATTTGAGTGAAAATTTAAATTAATCATCTCTTTATCAATATACCTGTTTTCTTTTTTTAAGTTTAAGACAAAAAATAATTTATCATAATCTAGTAAAAAATTGAGTTGTAATTAATAATATATATATATATATATATATATATATATATATATATATATATATATATATATATATATATATATATATATATATATGATAATCAAGTCATAATTAAAAATTGATGGGGAAAACAACAACAAACAATATACCAGAGAATGCAGCGGATATAATTTCCCCTAGCTTGCAAGAATCTATGAGAAGCAATAATCAAAGAGCAGTAATAATAAATCACCAAAAACACAAATAAAGGCACCAAGATTTTTAACGTGGAAAACCCCTCAAATCAAGGATAAAAACCACGAGTCGTCCGGACCAAAGAAATAGTTTCACTATGATCAACAAGAGTACAAAAGAGTCTCAATCAATAGCACAAATTAGTGCCAACACCCAACCAAATAACAAAGCAACAAAGCTTTCAAATAGAGAAGAACAAGAGAGGAAAACCTCTAAAAATCACTGTTGTTGTGCGAAATTAATATCTCCCAACTCAGACCTCGTATCAAAGATCCGACCGATCAGAATGAAGAGCAATGAGTTCCGAACCTGCTGTAAAAATTTCAGCCCAATCCAACGGTGGACGAATCCGAATCCGCAGCACCGATTCTACTGTGACAGCTCTGTGAAAAACGTGAACAAAATTTTCTCTCTAGCTCTCCCTCTATGTGTTAGGGCTTTCAGTGTGTTCTGACTCTATTGTTATGCCTCTCTCTTTATTTTATAGTCCCTTCTCTAATAGGTTAAGTGAGACATGGGCTTCTCAAATTTTGGGTCTTTTCTCCACATAGGAAGGGAGCCCAATACCCAACAAAAATCGATTATAGAAAACACATAATACATTATTTTTTCTCCTATATTCATACACAATGAATATACAAAAGACTCATGACATAAAAGAATAATGTTAACTATTAAACAAATATTTGAATATCAAGTGAGACAAGAAATAATTTGTTTTTCAAGAATAAAAGAGAACAAATGAGAGCAAAAATAATTGGTGTGTATCTAACTTCCATCTCTTTTCTTAGAAACAAAAAAGGAAACATCTAACAATAGGACATGAATACAATTCGTGAGAAATATAAAAAACAATAAAAAAAATATATTAATAAATAATTTTATTCTTTGTTGTATTTGATTTTATGTTTTGTTATTTATTAACATTAAATATTGTACTCTATAAAACATATAGAAAGATACTTAATTTGATTTTTATCAATTATCAGTATAAACTACATATAATTTAAAAAAAATTAAAAAAGTTTAAAAATTTTAATATGCATACATATAGTTTTAAAAATTAAAAAAAAAAAAAAGAAATTGGAGGCTATGGCCCCTTGTAAGATCCGTCTGTAAACACTACACCAATTTAGTTTAAATATTAAGGTAAAGGTAGTTTATATCGGTAATCTTTTTAAATGAATTTAGTTTTTACAAAATATTCAACCGAATATAGGAGAACATTTGGTGGAAAGAACATATATCAAATTGAACAAATATAGTAATATTATTGATGATAGGCCAGAGAAAGGCAAATAATTCCTACCATTGATTTTTCCTTCGAAGTTTGTTTTTGGGACGATTAGTTTGATTAGTTTGAAAGTAAGAAGGATAAATCAATTCATTTTTTTCTGTATTTTTTGAGTATATATATATATATATATATATATATATATATATATATATATATATATATATATATATATATATATATATATAACATACTATAAAGTCAACATGTTTGACGTTTGATATGAAAATAAAGTCGTTAATTTTATATTTTTTAATTTTTATATTTATTTAAGTTAGAAACAACTTCGCTAATTTTTATATTTTAAATTCTCGGGATTCTTTGTAATGATTATCATTCATAGATTATTTTTAATTTAAATCTCTTCACTCGAAATTTTTTTCTTTCACTTTCTATATAAATCTCAGTACACTCATTCTTCATTCAAATTTTTAAATCTCTTCATCTTTCATCCACACTCATCTCCTTTTCACATTCATCTCCATCCTCACTCATCTTTTTCATTCACACACATTTCCATCATCCTCATTCTTCTCCTAATCATCTCCTTTATTCATACTCATCCTTCATCGACATTCATATTTCATCTACACTCATCTTCTTAATTCGTTATAATTATTTATTTAATTTCATCGTTTACATTATTTGAACATGAAGGTGTTGATTTTTTTAAAAGTTATTGTCATTAGTGTCGACCAAGTCAATACAAAATTCTTAAAATAAAAACGTCTAAGCATTAATCAAACTGACATTAAAAGGTTTGAAGTAAAAAATTCATTTAAAAACTAGTGATAACTTAGTATCGGTTAAGTTGACACTAGTTAGAATTAGTATTCAAAAGTTGAGCTAAAAAGAATTGATGTTTATAGTTTTAATGTCTCATACACGTGTGCTACAAAGTCGACATTAAATATATTTGCTATTTAGCTTCGGTTTTTGGCCTATGCTAAATATATTTTTTCTAGCAATATAATTATTTTATTTTTGAATTACTAAAACGCCTTTAACTTCTTAAGTAGTATACAAATATTGCATTAACTTTTATTTGTCATTTATGCTTTCTTTTTGCTTATAGGTTTTACTTTTCTTATTGCTTCAAAAATTTGTTTTTCATTGGATTACCGTAGTGAGATTAATGTATAATTGTTGTGTCTCGATGTACTGTGTTGCGTGTGCATGCATATGTGTGATGTGTGAATTTTTTTATCCATATGGTGTACTCTTTTGGGTAAAGTACCAAAATGGGTAAATTTTTATTTTATTATGGATCTTGATGTAAGCCGTGGTCTCATGAAGCGACTTCATAATAGTCATAATAGAAATCATGTGTTCTGGCAACGACATGCTCAAAAAATTAAAAAATATTGGGAGTGACTTTCCTTTGAAGTCCTGGCATTCGAGGATGACTTTCAACTTTTAATTTCTAATTAAGAGTCGTGACTTGAATACACGTTTTTTGTTGGATAAAAGTTGTGATCATTGGACCAACTTCTCCTTTGTTATTTTTTTTTTTAAAAGAAGATGTGTGATATGTAGTGGGTATCCAACAAAGCTACAATCCATCTCATGTATAGTCAATTTATTCTCCAAAATCTATCATACACAATTCAATTACCCACAAATTTGGCATCTTAGTCCTACATAGATGGTGTATCTACATATGAACTTCTCCATAAGTATTTATTAAAAAACAAATTATAGAAAAAAGATAATAATGAGTTTTTAAAATTAATATTACTTATATAAATTAAAAATAAAATCAAATAATATAAAAATTTAACTTTCACTTTACTTGTTTTTATCCAACAATCTCCATTTTATAATTTTTTTTTTCTTTTCCCTCCCTCGTACATATTTCTGGTCCATTTCAACTTTTCTTCATCAATTTTTAATGAGCTTTAAGTTTTTTTTCGTGTTTGTAAGAGAGACAATAAAGAAGAAATAAAAGACAAAGATAATAAACAAAAAATATTTGGAAGATAATAAATAATTGTTTTGTAGTTGTGTCGTATATCCATCGACTATCACACATCCTTATTTAAAAAATGATAACAAAACAAAAGTTGTATCCATTTATCACGACTTCCATACAACCAAATATGTGTTCTCCATCTTGACTTTCAAATAGAAATTAAAAATGGAAAGTCATCTCTAATGGCAATGGCTTCATCCAGTTGTGCACAATTTGTGTCCACAACACATGACTTGTGATATAAAAAAACAAATTGCAACTTGTGCATAGGGTCCACAACTTCAAAGGAAAGTTGTGTCCTTGGTACACTATTTTTTATTTTATGAGCATGTCGTGTTATAGCATATGACATTTATTATGATTATTATGAAGTCGCTTCCTAGGACCACGACTTATACAAAGACATGTAATGAAATAAAAAGGCACAATAAATGAGTGAAAAACCTGTTATGTGTGTGCATGTGGGATATGTGAGTCTTGGGTGGTTGCATACGTGAATACACAAATATCTTAGGGGAAAAAAATTATATTTAAAGATAATTTTGAAATTAAATAAGAGACTTTTCAATATATATATTATTATTAAATGGATAAAACAAATTAAATTTGGTTTGCATCTGCTTGGTGACCCAATCACGTTTATAGGATAATCGCATAAATCAATGATCCATGACTTATAAGTATGGTTGAATAATGATGCGTATTTTAAATTTTTATATATATGTTCAACTTCATACTAAATCAATTATAAAAGAAACTTAAGAGTGATTTTTTGAATGATATTCATATATAAAAGTTTTTAGAAAGAATCATTTTGAGTATGCTTAGGTTAAAAGATTCAAGTTGATCAAGTTGATGCCCTAAGGGACAAGTTGATTTCGTACTTTATTCAATATAAAAGGTAGTAACGTTGTCAAATAACGTTTTTCATCGTTGTTTTTTTGTTTTGTTTTTACTATAAAAGTAATCACCATGTGTTGTAGTAGTCAAAGGACACAAACATATTAATAAGAAGACAAAGCAGGCTTACCCTCAATCACTTTCAGCACCATTACAACCACAACTTAATGAAGTATGCTGGTGAATGTTATTCAACACAACGATTGAACAACCAAAACCACAAAAAAGCTCTACACAGATGACCCAAACGCACACAAACCAGCATTCATCACACTGAAGCCTCCATCGACAACAAGGTCATGCCCACTAACATACTTTGACTCATCACTCGCCAAGTAAACCACAGCTTCAGCCACATCTTGGGCTTTCAGAGTAACACCTTTCAGATTGGAATAGAGTGCAGCAATCCCCTCATCATCGGTGTTCAGAAAATTCCTACTCATCGGCGTCGGAACCGCGTAAGGAGACACACAATTCACACGTATTCCCAAGGGTCCAAGCTCCACTGCAGCGTTTCGCACCAGTCCCACAATGCCATGCTTCGAGCACGTGTAAGCGTGCGAAGCCACGCCACCTAAGCGGCCAGACACGCTCGCGGTGGCGATTATGCTGCCACGTCGAAAAGGGGCCATTACCCTCGCCGCATGTTTCATTCCGAGGAAGGCACCGACCAAGTTGACGTTAATAACCTCCTCGAAATCGGACTTTTTGTTGTGCATAATGCTGGGGTTCCACGCTCCTATGGTCCCTGCGTTGTTATGCATGATGTCTAGTTTCCCGAACCTAGAAACGGCGGTGTCCACGGCACGTTCCACGTGTTCCTCTTTTGTGACGTCGCAGTGAACGTAGATGGAGGAGTCTATATCCTTGGAAACTGAGTGACCTAACTCGTCTTGGATATCGGCGATCACTACTTTGGCTCCATGTTTGGCCAAGAGTCTCGCCGTACTCTCCCCTATGCCACTTGCTCCACCTGTGATCAACGCCACCTTCCCTTCTAATCTGTTTCCCAAATTGTGTTTAACAAATCAAATCACAGTAATGATGGATAATTGGTTTCAATATATCAAAAAAGAAAATGGTGAAGGGATTTTGGGTTGAGATACCTTCTGGCAACTGCAGCGAAGACTAATGAAGCACTTCCCATGACTCTCCCCGTTCTCTGTTTTTCAACCTTCTTCTGTGAAGTGTGGTACGTTTTCCTTTCTTCCCGTTCTCATATTTATACAAAAGAGATTTATGATATTTAAATAAATTGTAATTAAATTTTCATCATGTTTTAAATATTTTATTTAAATAAAGTAATTGAATTTCGTTTTAAGATAATTTTGTTTAAATATTATGTGTACAGAACGTAGAATTGTCACTTTTGGCTTGATCTATATATAGATAGGACTCGGTATACATGAATCCGAGCCAAAAAAAAAACGTGATGAAAAAACTCTTGTAAGAAAAGTTTCACAAGCTCAAAACGGTAACAAAAGTAAAAATAGTCGATCATGTTGATAATTGAGTCGAGTCGATCCAAGTCGAAAATCAAGTTGATTCAGTCAAAGAATCAAGTCATCCTAGACTAGGAAGAAGGTCCAAGTAGTGCCAGTTTGATGCCAAGTATGAGCCAAATTAGTTAGATTAAAGAATTGATAGAAGGTCTAAATAGACTATCAGAAGTTTCAAACAAAATCCAAATAAACTCATATTCATACAAGTCCAAATAAAATAATAATAGTAAATATTAAATCACGTTCAACAGAATATATAAGTTCTTTAACTAGTGTTTGGATCAACAAACTCACTTTGTTCGATTGATTCCTGAAAAATAAACAAATAAAAAAACTAACAATTCACATTGTTGTTAATTATATATATATATATATATATATATATATATATATATATATATATATAAGGGTATTTTGGTAAATTATAGTTTAGCGTGTTATAGATATCTAAGGGTAGAGATACTATGATACCATACCCACCCCATTAACATATGAATATAAAAAATATCTATATCTGTTACCTACAGGTACCAATTTATAATATCTATTTCGTACTTGTTATGAGTTTTATCTACGAATACCCACAGGTACAAATTTTATTGACATCCTTAGTTTGACTTTTTCGAGTTGAATGTCTTGTATTTAGGAGTCAATTATAGTATGACCAAATACACTTTGATCATTTTTTCTGCCCTTCATTTAGTGGGCTAATAAAATTAGAGTTGTCAAAGTGGGTCAATAATAACGTTGTTTTCTACATTTTATTGATGTTAAGTTTCGTGAATAAAATCAACTCCTACTAACTTTTATCTTGTTTAATCCTCTAGTTTATGTTGTTTTTGCATTGTTTCGTATTTTAGTTGTTTTATAATTTTTTACTTTTAATCTCTATTATGAGTGTATGAAATAAAACAATAGGAAGCAATTCTGGTGGAGGAAAACAAGCTGAAACTCAAGGAAGAATGAATGGACATAAAAAATTGACTTTTACACAAATACCTATGTCGAGGGGTGCCGAGATCAAGTCCAACACTGCAAACATGGAGAAAGGACTCACTTTTATGTATATACTGCCTTGGACCACCCTTGGAAGGCCAAAAAATGACCAATGGGCTCTAGGATCACTCGTTGGGCGAACTGGTGGCTCGTTGGGCGAAAATGACAGACCAGAGCTGCAGTATTCGAGTCGTTAGGCGAAAATATGGCTCGCCCAGCGAGTTACATGTCTGAGAACGTTGATTTTATGCCTCACTAGGTGAGTATGAAGCCGCTAGGCGAGAATATCGACCCCTAATACACGAATATGGTTATTTAATCATGTTTCTACTATAGTATTAAGGGATTCCTCATTTTTCACAAATAGAAACACCTTGAGTGCTTGGGAGAGACTCTTTGAGGCTATTAAGGGTGTTGGGAAACTCTCCCTTCTCCTTCTTGGGTCTCCTTCTTCATCCATGGAGATTTTACCCTTTTTGGGTTGGAGAGGATGATGGACTACGAAATTGGAGGCGGAGATGCGAATGAGAGGCGCAATTGGAGCATGGGGCAGCATTCAAGAACCTTGGGAGAGGAATTGTTTCTACTTTATGGTTCCAATTTCTTCCCTATTCTTCAATTTTGTAAAATCCTAGGTTCTCCATCATGGAGAGCAATTTCTATTTGTTGAGATTAGATGTAAAACATTGAATTCTTGTGTAAAATTGTGTTGTTAATTTATATGTTTTTCCAATTCATGTTAGTATTTGATTTCTATGCTTAATGCTTGATGTGGATTGTTCCCATGCTTGATTTGTGATTCTTGAGGTGTTGGGAAACATCTTTAGAATCTAGATTTGAAATTAAATACCTAATGGATCCTTGCATCTAGGAATAGAACTTGGTTCATTAGTAATCTTAGATTCTTGAAACTAATGCATGATTTCACTTGTTCAAGGAATTGAAACTTGATGAGTGATCATAAGCTCAAAGGCTTTAGGAATAGGATTTGAGTATTCTTGTGAATTGATTTTAACATGAATATGGAATTGGTATAATTTAGAATGCATGAGAATGAAATGATTGAAGTCTAATCTTGACAAATTGTAAATACACTATGTTAATTTCTTGTTGCACACCAACTGTTTGATAAAAATACAAAAAGAGTTTTCATTGTGTTTTTGTGAACTTTGTGTCTAATTGAGTCATGAATTGTGAGAGTTGTCATGTATTGCACTTATTACTTGCTATGTGCGATCGATGCACTTGTCATGTTGGTTTTTTACTAACAGTCAGAACTCATGGGCCAACCCTACCCACCACGAGTTCGGACTAAGTTGGATTGAAAATTTTTAACAAATTTCAGTATGAGTCAATTTTTTACTTGGCCCACCAAAAACCTGGTTCACCCGAATTGAACCTGTGGTGAGCCAGGTTGGCTCACCAACCCACTCGCAAATAAAGGCCCACATATTTTTTTTTTTGTAATTGGGTTGGGCTGGGTTGGTTTTTTTAGCCAACATATTGGATTGACAAATGCAAACCTAATATTTTTGTGATTTTGGTTTGTATTTGGGGTTGAACATTATTTTTTATTGTACTTGGATTGTATTGAAATGTATTTATATTTCAATCACAACTATAATTTAGTTTGTTTGGGACTGAAGAAAAAAATAGTATCTTTTTTTAATTAAGTGAGCAAGTGAGTTAACCCATTTAACCCACCAACTCGGGATGGACCAGAATGAGTTCAAATTTTTTTGGCTTGTTAATAAGTAAACCGGGTTGGATTGACTCACTACGTGACCAACCCGTTGTGGGTCAGACCGGGTGACCCGTTTTGACAACTATAAATAAAATGGAGGCATACTTAAGAATGAGTTAATGCTAACCCATGGACCATTTGTCAAATTGACACCTCTAACAATATGAGAGTAATTAGTTTGTGAAATTTCAATTTCCTTTTTTTTAATAAATTTCAAACTCTATTAATTTAGATATTTGAAACATCTTTAAATTTTCTAAATTTCAATTTTCTTATTTAAACAACTTATTTTATTTAAAGAATTTCAATTTTATCAAATAAATGATTAATTCTCTTTAATTATCTTATCCAAACCTATTTTAAATCTGGATAATAATATAAAAAATAAAGAATCGAGTCGTCTAAGCCTTTTATCCAAGCACACGGGTATAAATCATGCCATTTCTTAATTAATTATGTTTTAATTCGACACTGGAAACTACTTATTACATTACCTTACCTAGATTTCTGATCAATCGATTGACATGAATATTAAATTTTCCTGACTTCTAAGTATTCTTGAATGTGGATACGTATTTTAAATTTTTATGTTCAACATACTAGAACAATTATAAAAGAAACTTGAGAGTGCTCTTTTGAATGAGATATTCATAGAAGTTTTTAGAAAGAATCATTTTGATGTGCTCAGGTTAAAGATTCAAGTCGGTGAAGTTGATATCCCAAGGGACTAGTTGCTTGCGTATTTTCCATTCATATACAGACCCCAATCACCCACATCTTAATCTATATTTCTTGTTTGGTAGGTATCAGGCTCCGGGAAAAAAGGTTCAAAACTTGAAACTCATACATTTAATCTAGTAGAGAGAGAATCACAAAATAAATAGAGTGGCAGAACAAGAGTCACAACATACTAACCATAACACATAGAGGGAAAGGTAGAAAAAAATTTTGTTCACGCTTTTTACAGAGTTTGCCACTGTAGAATCGGCGCTGCGGATTCGTTCACCGTTCGATCGTAGATACGAGATCTGAGTTGAGAGATATTAATTTCGCACTGCAGCAGTGATTTTATAGGTTTTTTTTGTATTATTCTTCTCTATTTTGAAAGTTTTATTGTTTTATTATTTGGTTGAGTGTTAACACTAAAACTTTTTATTATTTAACTATGACAATGACCTAAAAAATAATAGTAGAAAGTAAGAGTCTAGAAAACATGATAAAAATAATTACTTGAAAACATTATAAATTTGATGAGAGAACACTATTATTATATTTTACTAATATATTTAGATGAAATTGTTCTGTATATACAAATTAAAAGTTACACGTAATACAAAAAAAAATCAATAAGCAAAAATAATTCATTGAAGTTTGTATAATTTAAAATATTATATTATTGTTTTTAAATTTTAAAATCTCAATTAAAATGACTCTTTTGTATTCTTATTGATTATATTTGGAACTATTTCTTTGATATTTTTATCCTTTATGAGGTTTTTCACGTTATAAATCTGCCTTTATTTATGCTTTATTATTGTTGCTCCTCCTCGTATATTATTGAATGTTCCGATGGATTTAGTATATTGTTTCTGTTGTTTTCCCATCATTGGTCCCATAGAATGTGATCGCAATAAAAACAGACTCAATCATATTGTTTTTTGTCATTGTAAAAGTGATCACCACGTGCTACAGTACTCAAAGGACACAAACATAAAGCAGTTACCCTCAATCACTTTTCAGCACCATTACAACCAGAGCATAACGAAGCAGCTGATGCATGTCATTCAACATAGCGATTGAAACAATGAAAACCACCAAAAGGCCCTACACTAACGACTCAAACACACACAAACCAGCGTTCACAACAGTGAAGCCTCCATCTACAACGAGGTCATGCCCAGTAACATACCTGGACTCATCACTCCCCAAGTAAACCACAGCTTCAGCCACATCCTCGGGTTTCACAGTAACACCTTTCAGATTCGAATAAAGTGCAGCAACCCCCTCATCATCAGTGTTCAGAAACTTCTTACTCAACGGCGTTGGAACTCCGTAAGGAGACACACAATTCACACGTATTCCCAAGGGTCCAAGCTCCACTGCAGCGTTTCGCACCAGCCCCACAACGCCATGCTTCGAGCACGTGTAAGCGTGTGAAGCCGCGCCACCTATGCGTCCACACACGCTTGAGGTGGCGATTATGCTGCCACGCCGAGAAGGCGCCATTACCCTCGCCGCATGTTTCATTCCGAGGAAGACACCGACCAAGTTGACGTTAATGACCTCATCGAAATCGGACTTTTTGTTGTGCATAATGCTGGGGTTCCACACTTCTATGGTCCCTGCGTTGTTGTGCATGATGTCCAGTTTCCCGAACCTAGAAACGGCGGTGTCCACGGCACGTTCCACGTGTTCCTCTTTTGTGACGTCGCAGTGGACGTAGATGGAGGAGTCTATGTCCTTGGAAACCGAGTGACCTAACTCGTCTTGGATATCTGCGATCACTACTTTGGCTCCATGTTTCGCCATTAGTCTCGCCGTACTCTCCCCAATGCCACTTGCTGCACCTGTGATCAACGCCACCTTCCCTTCTAACCTGTCTTTCAAATTGTGTTTAATAACTCAAATCACAGTTATGAAGGATAATTGCTTTTACTTTAACAAAAAAGAAAATGGTGAAGAGATTTTGGGTTGGTTTGGGTTGAGATACCTTCTGGCAACTGCAGAGGAAACTACTGAAACACTTCCCATGATTCTCCCCGTTCTTGTTTCTCAACCACAGCTTTTGTGAAGTGTGGTACGCACGTTTTTCTTTCTTCCCTTTCTCATATTTATACAAAAGAGATTCATGATATTTAAATTATTTGTAATTAAATTTTCATCATCTTTTGAAGATTTTGTTTAGATAAAATAATTAAAATATTGTATATTTCAATTTTTTTTAGATAAAGTAATTGAAATTCTCTTTTAAGATAATTTTTCATTTTAAAATTTGTATATTTATATTAAAATTTACAAAAACTATTACTTAAATTTAAATATTAAAATAATATTGAACAATTTAGTTTTTCACTATGTATAACGTGTAATGAGAGTAGAATTGTCACTTTCACTTTGTCTGTGGGATAGGATTTGGTCTTCATCTACATGGATCAGAGCAAAATAAAAATTCACATCATAAAAAGCTCTTGTAAAGAAAAGGCCTGGGTCCTGACTTACATGGATCAGAGCAAAATAAAAATTCACATCATAAAAAGTTCTCATAAAGAAAAGGCATGCAAGCTCAAAATGGTAACGAAAGCAAAAATCGTTGATCAGGTTGAAGATTGAAGATTGAAGATTGATCCGATTCAACTCAAGTTGAAAATCAAATTGGAATGATCCAGATTAATAATCGAGCTAAGTTGGTTTGATCAAAGAATCGAGCAAACTTAGATTAGGAAGGAGGTCCGAGTAAAACTGACTTAAATCGGTTGGATCGAAAAATTGAGTTGAATTGATTTGAGTAGAAGGTTGAGTCGTGTTGGTCCAAGCTGAACAGACCAAGCTGGAGGTCGAATTGAACTAGTTAGGATTGAAGGTTGACCCGAGTCGATCTAACCAAAAGTTAACCCAAGAGTGCTCGATCGCAAGTCGATCACAGTTGAAAAGTCTTGTGACTATTTGGCTCAAGCCAACACGTCTCAAACTCTTTCTCGAATTGAATGTATTGTGTTTAGTAGTTAATTATTTTGTAAGAGAGTGAAATCCACTTTGGTCGTTTTTTTTTTTGCCCTTTATTTAATGGACTAATAAATTTAAGGCTTATTTAAGAGTGGATGGAGGTATTCCATAGGACATTTATCAAATTGATATCTTTAATTATAGAAATTGATTCGTTATGAAATTTCAATTTTTTTTTTCCTTTTATGAATAATTTCAAAATCTATTTTTTATTTAATGGGCTAATACAATGAAGGTTTATTTAGTGGATTGAAGTTAGTCCGTATATTATTTGTCAAATTGACACATCTAATATTAAGAAAATGACTCGTTATAAAATTTCAATTTTTTTATTTTTTTGAGTAAATTTTAAATTCTATTACTTTTGTTATTTGAAATATATTTTTTAATTTCTAAATTTTAATTTTTTAATCCAAACAATTCATTTCGTTTCAAAAAATTTTAAATTTATTAATGATTTTTTTTTAAATTACTTTGTCTAAATACATTATATTAATTTTATTTTTAATTTGCGTAATGATCATGAAACATAAGGAAATGAACGAGGTCCTACTAGTTGTTATCAATCCATTGGTATAAATCATGTCATTTCTTAATTAATTATGTTTTAATTCAACGGTGGAAACTACTTATTATATCATATTTACCTAGAATTCTGATCAATTAACAATAAACTAGAAAGTTTTCTGACTTGAATATTACTGTAATAGCACATCAGTTTTGACATGAAGATCGTGTGGTTGTGAATATTATTTTCAATTTCTTAGATATATTAGTAGAGTCAGGGAAACATTGGTACTAAATATTATTCTTCACAGGTGAAACGGGATGTATATTGTTTCGTAAATGACTTTATTTTATAAAATATTTTTATATTTTTATTCCAGCCTTTCCACCGACTGAAACATGAAAAAAAAGCTTTTTGACTACGTTTTATTATCATTTGATAATTTTTATATATATAAAATAGTTTTAATAAAAGTTAAATTTTACATTTTTAATAAAAGTTAAATTTTATATTTTTAATGAAAAAAATAATGAAAGGTAATGAGAGATAATGTCAAATGCAAAAAATCATTGATCTCAACATGTAAAAATTAAAATTATTCATTTTTTAAAATTTTGACTTAATTTAGTCTCCAATTTTATTTTATAAATGTATGAATTTAGTTTTAACCAAATTTTATTAAGTTTGTTTGACGTTTCAAACACATTTCTCAGTCAAACATTAAGATGAAAGAATGTCAAATAGTATAAACAACTCAAAAAATAAATTTAACAAGAAAATTGATTAAAAATACTGAATCCTCGAATTTTTAAAGTTGAGAAACTAAATTGGTCAAATATACGTAATAATGTTCTTTTTTCGTATTTACAATATAATGTTTTTATACCTTTTATTTTTTATTATTATTCTAAAAATAAGAGTTAGAAAATTTTATATTGTAACTCATGTAATTAAATTTATATTTTAAAAATATTTTTAATTATATATAGATAAAGTCTAAATATTGAAAAACAAATTAAATAGTTTTTAGAAAATGAGAATAATAATAATAAGAAAATAAAATAAATTAAAAGATTATCTAATATATATATATATATATATATATATATATATATTAATAAATTATTATTTAAAAGAATCTTCTAAAATATAAAAAGGAAAATAAAAAAAATATAAGAAGATAAAATTAAATTAAATTCATGTAATCATGATAAAAATAAAGGAAATAAATTTTAACTTATAAATAGACGTGAAAAAGAAGATGCAAAAGAAAATTAAGAGGAGATAACATACAATGAAAGAGCGAGAGAGTAAATATAATTAAGAAAATTTTAATCATCTAAAAATATTTATATCGAAAGTATTTATAGTGTGTCAGTCAATTAATAAATTAATAAAGTAAACGGGTTGCTGTTAAATTCTTTTATATTAATCTTAATACATTTGTATAAATATTTTATTAAATTTTTATTTATTTTGAATTATATATCACTTTATTAACTTTTATTTTTTATTTATTTATATTATTTAATTTATTTATAGTTATTTATTTATTTTATTTAATTTATATTCAATTATGTATCAATCTTGTTTATTTCTGGCTACATCCTAATTTTATTTATCTATTCATGATTATATCATTTAATTTATTTTTAGGCACGAATTTTTAATTTATATTTATACTATTTAATTTGTATCCAGTTACACATTAATTGTCATTACGTGATTATGATTATGTTATTTAATTGATTTCAAGTTAGGCATTAATCCTATGTATTAATTTATACTTTTATTATTTTATTTTTCTATGATACTATGAGTTATTTGTTTAAAGTTTTTACTTTGATTTTTATTTTATTTTGTATCATTTTAAATATAAATCTTTTATAATTTGAGAAAAATACATATAAAATAATACTAAAAATAAAAGTAAAATTAATTTTTTTTATTCAGTGAATTTTGATATAAAAGATAGTTATATATATGCTCTATATTATTTTTATACTTTTTTTGTATATGTTTGGATGGTGTATAAAGTATTAATTAAGAAAAATATGACATCTTGATAGTAATTACGTTATACATTCAAGAGTATGTCGATTAAAAAATAAACTTAGCTTGTTACAATCGATCTAAACTAAACTAGCGTTTTTGCAGCTGTTAGTGCGAGGGATGAACGGCGGTGGTTTGCGTTTTTGCAACTGTTAGTGCGAGGGATGAACAATGGTGGTTTGCGTTTTTGCAGCAGCGATAATGGCTTCCTATCAGGATATTCTCTCCGACAGGCCTTCACCATAACGATTTCTTGAAATTTGCAGAGAAACCGTTAATGCACCTGACGACATCACTTTTTTTAAAAAAAAAAATGACACCGGTTTGGTAGAGGACGACTTCACCTTTATTGTCGTCCTCTCCCACGACGACTTAACCTTATTTCACAAAAAAAAATTCAAACAATCCTATTTTATAAATAAGTGTCGAAAAGAACCCCAAAATACAAAAAAACCATATAAGTGTTTGTGTTTCAGAAGTTAAAATATTTACAAAATAAGTATATATATATATATATATATATATATATATATATATATATATATATATATATA
>Ga0209589_1006544_pt1 | contig 19219 bp, 10 predicted proteins | sample CowpeawhiteBW_FD_187525 | JGI IMG/M metagenome (GOLD analysis project Ga0209589, IMG submission 187525) | Root nodule microbial communities of legume samples collected from California USA - Cow pea white BW (SPAdes) (version 2) | ecosystem: Host-associated > Plants > Roots > Nodule | place: USA... | reverse complement strand
CATGTCTAGGAGCACCCCTTATATAGAAGAGTTTAGGGGCCTCTAAGCAAATAAAAGATACCTAAGGATGTCTCTACAAAAACCTAACCCTAGCTTCTAGAAACTAGGTCAAATAAGGTTACAAAAAATGAGAGACAAAAGAGCTAACTATGGTGTGTGCAAGGCTAATTTCGTTCTAGCACAAAAGGAGACAAAGAATGTGTCTCATATGTCTCCAAAAAGTGGCCAAAGTGTGCTAAAAACAAAGGAGACCAAAGGTACATAGGTACATTTGCTTCATGCCTTTTACTTTATGCTTTATGCCTTTGCTTTACTCTCTCCTCCACATCATTTATGCTCACCAATCACCATGCGCCACCTAGCATTGCTTTCTTACTCCTAATTAACCTACAAAGCAAATAAACATAGATTAGCATGTTGGCTTAAGTCAAGTCAACTATAATCAACAAGTCAAACCTAGTCAAAGGTCAACAAGTCAATTAAAGTTCATTCAACTAAGTCAACATTGGGAATCAAAAATAACAAACACAAATGAAAGGGATGAAGGATTAGTGAACTTCCTTTCTAAGCATGCTTAGTCTTCTTAAGCATGTGCCTCCATCCTTGGTTGGGGTCAATCCTTCATCAAAATAGCTAAAACAATAATTATACCTTGTCATGTGATGAAGTTTTTTACCAAGTCAAGTAAAAAATCTTGTTATAGAACACACGTTAGCTTTTCAAACCACATTAACACATGAAATAATAAGATGAACAAGCTAATAATGTTTTTAGAGCACATTCTTCACATCTAATATGCCAAGTTCAGTTCTTAGCTTATTAAACCTATCACGTATTAAAGGTTTATTAAACAAATTAACCAATTGAGTTTTAGTTTTAACAAATTTAATTTCATAATCACCTTTTAATACATGATATCTAATATAGTGATGTCTTATTTCAATGTATTAGCTTCTGAGTCTTGGATATGATTCTTAGTTATGTTAATTGCATTGGTATTATAACAATAAAGAGGTATCTTTACCAACCTAACCCCAAACAATTTGTGCACGACAATACGCATCTACTATGTATTATGCCTTATTTGTAGAGAGTGCAACACATGCTTGCTTTTTGTTGTTCCCCAAGATTAGACTTGAGCCAACAAGTGGTAGATTCCACTTGTGCTTTTCCTATCCAATTTACAACTACCAAAGTTAAAATCTGAAAAACCATTCAAGTTGATTTTCATGTTACTTGGATACCATAAACCACTCTTTGTGGCCTTATAGTGTGATTCCTTTTGATTGGATTGGAATCTTGCATACAGACACGCTAAATTGTATATCAGGTCTACTTGTCGTTAACTAGAGCACAAAACCAATTAATCCTCTTTGTTTAGTTGCATCAATTGATTGTCCAATTTTATTTGAGTCCATGTAGCAATTAGTGGCTATTACATTGGCTGCTTTCTTGCAATTCTCCATTTCAAATTTTTCAGCGGTTCAAAACAATATTTTGAGTGGATTAACAATGTTTCGTGTTCTAGTTGCAACCCTAAGAAGTCAGCTTTCCCATCATAAAAATCTCAAACTCACCATGCTTAATTGAAACAAAATCTTCACACAAGGAGTTATTATTGGAATAAAAAATTATGGCACTAAGATATACTTGAGCAAGTATCACATCTTTTTCATGTTTTCTAATAAAGAGAGTTATCAACAATACCTCTAACATACCTTTCTGATAAAAGACTGTTACTTAGACTTTCCTACCACTAACGTGGTGCTTGCTTTAGATCATAAAAGGACTTTTTTATTTGAAAACATGGTCAAGGTATAGATGATCTTCAAAACCATGTGACTATGGTAAAAAGACTTCTTCATTTAAGAAACCGTTTATAAATTCGCTTTTAACATTCGCATTCTAATAGCTTCTAGCCTATGATTATAAACTTTTTAACTAGTCTAGCTTTGTTTTGAATAATATTATCATCTTCATCCATTTTATTTCTAAATAACCATTTGGTTCCTATCACATTAATATCATCACTTATAGGAACAAGACACCACAAACCTTTCTAGTAAATTCATTAAGTTCATTTTGCATTGCAATAATCCAAGTACATTAATTCATTCAATGCATCATTAACAATTTCAAGTTCCAATTGTGATACAAAGGCAACATGGTCACATAAATTATAAAGTTTGAGTCTAATAGAAACTTCCTTGTTAATTTTACGAATAATATTGTTCTTTGATGGTCCTTTTGGAGTTTTCCAATCCTTAGGCAAGTTGTTGTGAACAAAAGTTTCAATTGTTGGTTCATTACTATAAGTTGGTCCAACTTTGGTTTCAATTTGTTTTTCTTGAATTACATCGTTCTCATCAGCATCAAAAGACACTTGATCTTGCAATTTTGAATTAGATTTATCAAATACAACATATATTCTTCAACAATCATAAGTCTCTTATAACATACTCTATATGCATGATTATTTGAAGCATGACTAAGAAAGATTTCATCATCAACTTTTGCATCAAATTTGCCAATTTTTTCTTTACCATTATTTAGAATAAAACATTTACAACCAAAACCTTTTAGACGACTTATAACAAGCTTTTTTCTCTTATAAAGTTCATAAGAAGTTTTCTTTAAAATAGGTATAATCAATGCTCGATTTATAACATGGCTAGTTGTGTTGACAACATTAGCACAAAAGTATTTTGGCAATAATCTTTCATTCAACATGGTTCTTACTAGTTCCTCAAGTGATCCATTCTTTCTTTCATGTTTTCACAAAATTTATAAACTTTTCATTTTGAAATTCTCCTTCGTGATCATTTTTTATTGAAACGATTTTACAATTCTTTTCATTTTCTAAACTTTTGACAAGTCTTTTCAAAGCTAGATAAGTATAATTTTGGAAGCTAAAACCATTGTTAGGGTGTACCTAAAATAATCATCAACAATGAGTAATGCATTGAAGTTTCCACCAAGACTCATAGTTCATGAATGTCCAAATATAGATCCATGTGAAGTAGCTCTAGATGTCTATTAGTTGAAACACAATTCTCAGGCTTGAAAGGAACCTTAGTTTGTTTCCCTTTTTTACATGCTTCACATATTTTGTCCTTTACAAACTTGAGTTGTGATAGTCCTTCAACCAACTATTTACTATTTAGCCAATTTAAATGATGCATGTGTATGTTCTTTGATGCATCATGCAAATCAAGCAACTAGATATTGTTAGCTTTTTTTTTCCTACTTCCTCCATAAGTCACAAAGCCTTCATTCTTTAAGCTTAATTTCAAATATCCCCTAGGCACATTATATTTTTCTCATTTCAATTGTTTACAACTCAAACAATAATTACAAACAATGAAAGGCATATCATTTGATTTTCTTATGGAAAAGGGATTTTAAAATTCTCTACATTCTTTTCAGAAAAAGAATTGTAACCAATTTCAACTTTTCCAAAAACACAATTTTGTGAGCCAAGTACAACTTCCAAATTTCCTTTTCCTTTTCAAAAGATATTTGACTTTATTTTCTAAAATATTTCCCGGTTTATAAGGGTTTTGAAACCAACTGATTTTACCAATCATAGATTGAATTTATGTGAATCATATCCTGGTTTTTGAAATCTTCTTTTAAATTGGTTAATTATTTTTCAAGCAAATTCACTTTGTTTTCTGGCCAATTATTTAGACCTATTAACTAATTGTATACAACATCAAGTCAATTTGCTTCATTATGGAATTCCTCAAAAGCATGCAATAATTCATAACAATCATTTTTATCTTTTGAGGATAGGACTTGCATAACTTGATGATAATGATGATGATGATCGTAGCCAACCTCAAGACATAAATTTGCTTCCTCATTTTCTTCTTGTGATGAGCTACTTATCAAATCATCATTGTCTCCTTATGCTATGTGAGCACGTATTTCTTTGGACTTGTTTTTCTATTTCTTGTTAGCACTTTTATCCTTGTTTTGCTTAATATTTGGACACTCACTCTTGACGTGTCCTTGTTTTCCATAGTTGTAATATGTAAAGCTAGAAGTATTATTAAATTCATTTCTTTTACACTAGTAACTATTTTGATTATCTTTATTACCTATTCTCTTGAGAAATTTTCCAAACTTCTTAACCAGATGATTTAAATTTTCACTGTCACTAATCTCAGCCACTTCTTCATCTGAATCACCATTCTTTTGAGTGCTAGACTTCAATGCAATGTTCTTTACCTTTTTCTCACTACTCTCTTGCTCATTCAATCTATTCATCTCATTTGCATGCTCCCTAAGCTTCCCAAAAAAGGAGGCAATAGTCATTGCTGATAAATCCTTAGAATCTAAAATTGTAGTAACCTTAGGTTGTCAAATTCTATCAAGACACTTTATATAAGACTTTGATGTTCAACTCTTTTTTTGTCAAAATCCTTTTTCAAATAAATGAGATGATTTGTAATATGTGTAAATCTCCTTTGAACCTCAATAATACTTTCTCTTGGTTTCATTCTAAACAACTCATACTCTTGAATCAACGCATGGTTTCTTAACATTTTCACATCATTGGTTTCTTCATGTGTGACTCGAAGCATATCCCACATGTCTTTCGCACAAATACATTGATTTACCCACGAGGAATGCTAATGAGTTGCTATGTTCTATTTTATGTTTGCTTACCCTTTGTTTGTGTATACGGCTTTTCCCTTCTCTGACTGTGTGTTACACAGGGATAAATGACAATGCAGAAGTTAGTGAACAATTGGAAGATGAGTATATGGCTAAGTAGAACCTATAGATCTTTTATTTCCTTTCATGTTTAAGATTTAAGATCTTTTGACGAAAATCCAAGAAACATCCTTAACTTCTATGTTTTATCAATATATGGATGTAATGTATGGATATTAAGTAACCCTTTGATATATTCAAATTTGATAGTATTTATAACCATGATTAAATAATGTATGGCCTACATGACTCAATCTCTTTTCACATTAGACGAACCTTGTTAAAGGATTTGGACAACCCTTGTAGGAGTGTTACATGAGCTCATATTAAACGACTTGTGGTGATGTTAAATGACTAAGCCAAATCGTGAAATTTTTATCTCCTTTAAAATTTGTCTAGTTTCCCACGAAACCTTTTGACACCACACTAGGGGTGTTACAGTAGACAAGATAGTGCATTAGACGAGTACAACCAAAGGAGATCACTAGGTGATTGTATTATATCATCCAAGTAACTAGATGACTTAAGGTATGAGACCTAGGTGATGAGTTCATATGTTTGCCCTAATTTAATGTTTAATTATGGGTATTTAATTTAATTTTGGTGCTTAAGAATTAATTTATTCAAGATTTGTGATAATTTGGCTTATTGAATTCGTAAGATAAAAATGGCTTAAAAGTTATTTTAATTGCATAAAATATTATTGGATATTCTAATGTTTATTGATGCAACTGAAATTTAATTTGGGTCATTAAAAGTGTGGAATTGAAATGCTCTAAGTCATAAGTTAGTCAAACCTAGTCGAACATTCAAAATATGATTAAAGGTAGTCAAAGTTGGTCAAATAAAAAAGGACTAAAATGCAATTATTGATATATTTGGATTTTCCTACAAATTTGAACTAGAGGATTGCAACTAGCTTTTTAAGAAAATTAATGCAAATATTATTTGGTGATAATTTATTAGATATCTTTAAATAATTTATTTATTTAATTATATCATAAATTCTCAACCAAGACTATTTGTCAAATAGTCTATATCTCTCCAAAAAATTTTAGATATTCATAATTACTATAAAGATAAATAACATTTATCTTTATCTTTATCTTTATTTTAAAAGATATTTGAGAGATTTTAGAAACAGAAAAGCTAGTCCAAGTCTTATATAAAGACGTCAAGGGGAAGCAGAAAAAAAGGCTTAGAACTTTAAAGTTTAGGAACCCTTAGGGGGACATAATTTCGTTCTCTCTCCCCACATTCTCTTCTTCTATTTTTATTTTGTTTTGCATTCCATGGAGGGCTAAGCTTCAAGTGCTAGTTTCACTGTAATTTCTTAATTGGATGAATAAAATTGTTTGTTCCTTTGATTCTTGTTTTGATTTATTTTCATCTATGTCTTTTGATTCTTAATTTTTACATTGTAGCAAGTTAGCACATTGTTATATCTACATAACATAACAATCATATGAGTCCAAGTTTTAAATTTTAATTGAGAAGTTAATTTGGCTAAATTTAGAAACTTTCATATGATTGAATGAGGTTATTTCTAGTAATTGAGAAGTTATTTTGATTAAAGGTGAAAACTTTGATTAGAGTTAATCAAGAAGTTACTTTGGTTAATTAACATTTACTAGATATAAGAGGTAAAAGAATAGACATTATTATTGTACCACACCTAGCCAAACTCGACCAAATAATTAAACAACGCATATACCAAGGCAGCCAAGTACTCAGTCTAGGCCGAATTAGCCTAACTTGTACCAGTTCTAACCTAAACATCTAGAGGTAATCAGACATCATTAATGCTCTATAAATACGCATGGACCCCAGTAATTAAAGGTACGCATTCATTAATCACTTATTTGACCTTCTAAGAGCTTTGACTTACTTGAGCTTCGGAGACTCTTCTGCAGGGAACCCTCCTGGGTTCAAGCTGACATGTACCAACTAGGAAAAGACCAACTGAGGAGATAACGGACTACATGGTAAGGTGACGCTTGTGCTTGACTCATCTTATTTGTTCTCTGCAGGAACAATTATGATTAGTAATATTTAATTGAGAAGTTACTTTGGTTAAAAGTGAGGACACCAACAAATTAATTGAGAAGTTACATTGATTAGTTTGAAATCTTAAACAAGAAATCAATAACAATAATCTTTAGGAAACAATTGATGAATTCTATTTTGAAAAAATAATGGAATCAACCTATTTCTTTTACTATTGTTTTTATCTCTTTTTATCTTTTCAATTCATTTTTTTTTTTCATTTATTATGTTAATCCTCATATTTTGACTAACTCTTTTGTGTAGTTTTTATAAGAACTAATTTGTTAGAAAGTAATTTTGTGTTTGTTGGGAGACGACTTTAGGTTACTTCACTTTTTCTGTTTTGTTGACTACTTTCTTAACAATAATGAAGTTATTATAATTTAGTAGTATTAATTTAATCGCGTCAACAACAACATTATCACTAGGAAAACCATTTTAAATTCGTAAAATAAATTAAAGGGATGAAGGTTTATATTTAAATTATTATGTTGATCATATGAGGAAAATATGTGGTGTCATAGTTGGCTTAAGTTTGTTAGCAAGGCAGGTCATGAGTACAACTCTCATCGAGCACACTTATTACTTAAAGCTTTTTAAAAAACCATGGAATAAGAGAAAACATGTAATATGGGTATATATATTGTTAAGATAGACTCATGATCAATTGAAGGGCTAAAAAAAAAATAGTGATAGAGAATTTATATTGAGATTTGAAACTTCTTCTTTTTTCTCAAAAGCGGAATTTATACTACAATAGTGATAAAGAAGAGAAGTAATTTTGGTAAGGTAAGTATTTCCACTTATCAAAATTTTGGTATTAGAGGTTGAGGTTTTAGATACATAGTATATTTTTTTTTGGTTTTGACCCAAGCTTCAAGACATGGATATAAAAGAAGGGAGAAGTGGTATTGGTACCAAGTGAAGAAGGAGAAATAATTATCAGTCAAGCTAAGAGGAGCTACCCTTATTTAATTTAATTTATATACATGATAGTGATTTATTTGTATCTTTTGCATCGAAGAAATGGTTGGTGTGATGCGATTATTATTTTGAGATATATGTTATATCTATATAATTTTGATTACGAGAATTTGTGGTGATCGATGAATAGTGGTTTTAATTTAATTGGATGGTATATATTCCTTTAAGATTATTATAATTTTGGGTATATATTCCTTTAAGATTGACATTTTTGAATATTTCTATGTATCCATGTTTGCTAAGCGGACCATTTTGTGTTGGTTGACTACAATGTGTGAGTTTGTGTTGTTCTTGAAGGGTGAGAAAATTAGTCATTAGGTGACTCTGACCTTTTGTGTAGATCTCGCTAGGCGAGACATGAGGTGTTGGGTGCCACCAAGAAAACAATAAATTGATATTTTTTTGGGTATTACTTTTGCGTGTTGATTAAATTTTAATCTTGTTTGGATGTTTTGAAATGATAATTATTTAGATGGAATATTTGCATGTATTTGTAATGTTTGGTTAAGAAGCTTGTGGGTCTAAATTAGAGGTCAGAGGGCCTTGGGAGCTTACCTTGTGGACTCTGATCGTCAGTCTCTTTCGGAGAGTAGCGGGAAGTGGTAGACTCAGCGTAGGTTGCTTAAGAGATTAGACGTAGATGTTCTATGCATTCCCCCCTTCTAAAGCCACATTGCACCAACATTTATCATTTTCTCCTATTAAATAGATTTGTTGGCCAAAGGAAAAGATACATAATAAGATCTCTCGAGCAAAGAGTGAAAGTTGTTTTCCTTCACCAATTCTTAAACAAAACATTGTCAACTCAGGAAGAACTAACAACCTCAGAATATAAACTTCGTACAACACTAGGTTTAAGATGAATAAGTAAATGAACACTACCTAAAAATGATATAAGTACATTAAAATTTTGGGATATTGAGAAAATGGAAAAAAAAAAACATAATTACTATCTGGAGTTCATGCAATGCATCCATCTTTATCAAGCTTGTTAGATGAAAAAAAAAACGTCAAAATGGGTTGAAATTGCTCAACAACCATGAACTACTCCAATGGATACTTTGTTTTATATTCAATATAGAGTGTTTCAAGAAAAAGAGGATATAGAGACAATGTTCATGTAGCAAAAATCCTAAAAGATTTTTTGAGCCAACTAAAGCTTCATGAAGAACATTGCTAGTGATAAATTCAGCACGCTTCAAAAAAACATTCCTACTTTGCATGTTATTAATTTCTACATAACAAGTAATTTACTTAAAAACTTTTCATCTCATATACTTCATATATGTTAATTTCTCTAACTAATCATACCATCATACGAGTATCCATCATTAGAGGATATTTGTTAAAAATTTGAACAAGAAATTAATAAAACAATTCAATCCTCTTTTCTTGTGTTTTTTCTTTTATTCACATAGCTAAGTTTTACTTAGTGGAGGCATCAGCTAAGGTTTACCCTTTAGAATAAAACTCAAGGTATTTCATTATTCACTTGGAGACATGGGTTCACATAGAAAACAAAGAGTGCAGAAAGCAAATGTCTTTTTTATACATGATGTCTGGGCTTTGTCTATTTATGAGAATTAAATGGCTGTTCACACATGTGCACAACTGAAACCACCTATGGTGCACCATACGTGCGACACAAACGTAGCACTGGACCCATGGTGTGATATTAATCTCATTATATCTTACAACAACTACGGCACTGCGAATTTGGGCAATCACTACATGGAAGATTTTTATACAAATAACTAGCTGACTATTCCAGACACAAGAGAGGCTTAAATTGAAGAAAAAACAAACCAATGGAGTTATTGCACTAGCTAGGAATGGAAAATAATATATATAGCGAAAGGGAAGAAATCAAAGAAGGATCCTAAAACCTAAACATTGCTGGCTTTCTTACAATCACGATATAAAGGCACTCACATGCCTTGCTTCACTGCATAATCAATCTCTAGCCCAGAAACAGGATATGATTGATACCTTGTTAATTTACCGAACTTAACAGCTTGTGTATACCAAATTATTCAGCACAACCGTTGCTGATCAACGAATGATTTATTTCTCACCAGATCAATTGATCGGCTAACATCCAAATACGAACACATGATGATAATGGGTTGACAGTAGTCAGTTAGCAAGTTCAATCACTTTCACAGAATTTAGAGCTTTCTCTATATATAAATTCTTGGCGATGACAAAGCCTTCAAGTACCCTCTTAACACGTAATCAAAAGAGTCACAAGGAAGACTTAATGCAGCGAGGTGCCAATATAAAAAGAAAAGCATTAATGATAGCCTAATTATGCTTTAATTAGTGGGATCACGTTGCGTCACCACTTGCACCCATAAATCCACCAACCGATCTTGCTATGTATGATGCATGAAATAAGTTACACACGCGAACACCACCATATGCGTACAAAACGCTAGATCGCAATAGGAGAAAGGGCAAATTGGAGATAGTGAAGAGGGGTAGGAAAGTGGTGTGCATAATTGGGCTGAAAAGCTGTGTGATATCTTGAAGGAATACACGGATAAGGGACAAATGAACAGTGCAACGTGGGTGAAACCGAGGGCAGGTTGAAGATATAGATTAGGTTGTAGAAGTGAAGCGCACAGTGCAGAGAGTGCAAAACTAAAAGCAATTGTTTGTGGCACAAAGAAAGGGTGACCCATCGTGTATTTGTATCCACCGGGCCACGCAGAGAGACCCATTTCCCTTGTGGACCCTCTGTCAACCTTTATAAGTGTTATATGACTCATTCAGAAGTGACTCTCAAAATTAAACACCATGCCTCATCAATTTCCTCCCTTCCAAACTCCACACAAAATTTCTCTCACGTCTTGTCTTACCTCAATCTTTTCTTCCCACAAGTAATCTTATTTACTAACCCCCATCACCTAATAAAAATTCAAACTTTAGTTTGCTACATTGTGAGAATACAGTTCCAGGTGCTTATCTAAATTTTAGTTCATTAAGAGATCTTAGACCCATCTACACTTGTCGGTTAACTCAACCTTTTATATCTTACTTGTCTACATACGTAAGGATTTTAAATTTCGACCATAGTTCTAAACTACATCTGCAAGTGTGTGTTTTTTTGTGTTGAACTTGAAAAGGGAGAAATCTGGAATCAGCTGAGTTTTTTGACGGTCCAACACGCGCTAAAACCTCTTACAATGAGAGTTAACTCGGCACAGAATGATAATTCTGGGAAGGAGAGCAGCTCGACCTCGCCGTTATCACCGTCGGAGGCGGCGGCGCTGTCAGAGTTCAAACCGGAGAAGCGCAACCGGGACTCGAACAAGCACCCGGTGTACCGAGGGGTGCGCATGCGGAACTGGGGAAAATGGGTGTCGGAAATCCGCGAGCCGCGGAAGAAATCGAGAATATGGCTGGGGACATTCCCGACGCCGGAAATGGCGGCGAGGGCGCATGACGTGGCAGCGCTGAGCATAAAGGGGAACAGCGCCATCCTCAACTTCCCCGAACTCGCCACCTCGCTTCCGCGTCCCGTGTCGTTGGCCCCTCGCGACGTGCAAGCCGCAGCGGCCAAAGCGGCTCACATGGACTTCCCTCCTTCGTCCACGTCGTTATCATCATCGACATCATCGTTGGTGTCAACAACTTCCTCCTCCTCGTCTTTATCCTCGTTGGTTTCAACCGCGGACTTGTCCGCTGAGTCGGAGGAACTGAGCCAAATCATCGAGTTGCCGAGGTTGGAAACGAGTTACGAGTTGGGAAAGGAGTTTGTGTTCGCGGACTCGCAGGACACGTGGATGTATCAGTCACCGATACCTTGGTTGCAAACCACGTACGATGCTTCTCATGCCGACGATGATATTGCAGTGGCAGAGACTGGGCTTGTCACTAGTTTTAAGAGTTTTCTGTGGGATTACTGATATGATTTTCTTATCTCTTTCTGTTTTTTAAAGTGTTTGACAATGTTTAAGTGGACTGTTTGAAGTGTCTTTATGCTAATTTTTAATTGAAATCGAGTGTTTTGTCTCAATGATGTGATGTATTTTTATCACATATGCCAGATATTGTGAATATTATCTCATTCAAACTTTCGAATTCAGACTCTATTATACATCGAAGTTGATGTTTTAAACCGCTTCTGTCATAATATCTGTAATCTAATTACGGTTATAATATCCAACATAGAGTTTGTGATGGTGATAATGTGAACCTCGTTTTAATTAAAGACAAACAAAATACTTTGTTGCTTAAGTTTTGTTTTTTGTTTTTCCTTGTACTCTCAATTTGGCTGTGTTCTAAGCCATCTCAGGTCTTTTGTTGAGAGATTTTGGCACGGCTTTCTTTGTTTGATTTTCTGTTTTTTGTCTGCTCTGTTTATTCTATTATTCTGAATTTAAGCCTAACTGTTTAGGAGTGAACGGAGGAAAATTGTCATATTTTTCCAGTTTTGGCACAAAATATGAGTGCTCTGCTTCGTGCTTCGTGAAGAAGTCGACAATTCTGATGCCTTCTCCAACTTGGGCTGTCAATCAAAACTCGATTAATATCATGGTTACGTGTCTCTGTTTACGTATAATATCTTATCCATACGTTAACTTTTTATAATAACTTATCTTTTTTTATTACATCATAGAATACTATATATATTTTGTTAAACAAAACTTTTCATAATTACGTCAAACATTATCTAAGATTCTATAACAATATTTTTCCTTAACATGACACACGGTAACAGTGAATTGGATGTTTTTAGAAAAATAAATTACACTAACATGATTTATAAATTAACTTGTGATCTTATTTATGGAGCAATGACTACTTAAATCATATTGTCTCTATAATCAATTAAAAGGAGCAAAAATAGTTGTGTTCATATCCACTAAAAAAACGGACAATTTAATTTTAGATTTCTTTGAAATTATCTTCAAATTGTAATTTTGAAAATAATGTTTGGATTTAAAGATAGAGATTCTTTTTAATAATTAAAAGTAAATAAAATTTGAAAAATAAAACTTACTCATATTTAAATTTATCTTATCTATTATTGTTAGGATCTAGCACTTACCACTAAATCAAAAGCTATAGCTATTAGTTTGGGCACAACTCTTTTTTCAAAGAGTGTAACATAAGCCCAAGCGCGACTATTCGATCATGACCCTACCCACTCGGTCTCTGTCATGGGATAATTGATGTCATCTGCAACAATCTCCCCCTCAGCAATTGTCCTACTAGGAATCCTACTCTTAAATTGTAACTTAGCCCACTTGGCATCCGCCAAGGATAATTCATAGCATCAAACACTTACCACTAGGCAAAAGCTATAGCCATTAGCCAGGACACAACTCTTTTTACCTAAGAGTATTATATCCCAAGCGTCACGATTTGATTGTGACCCAACCATTTTGACCTCTACTACAGGACAATTGATGTCACCTGCAACAATCTTCTTGGAAAAAACACATCATCTATGAAGAATATTACTGTCTTTACCCTAAAGAATTACCATATTAACAAAGAAATAAGATAAAAAAGAGGGACACAAGAATTTAACGTGGAAATCCCAAAATCAGAGAAAAACCACGACCACCAAAGAATAAAACTATGTGAAAATTTGTATAACACATAGACTACCCTCCCATGCCCTTTGACCCTAAATACACTCACACTTCCCAAAGCAAGAATTAAACCCAAACCTCACAACACTCTACAAGAGTATAAGAAAAGTCAAATACGAGCTTAAAGTGTGTTTGACTGGGGTAAGGAACATCATGGACTTAGAGTCCATTATATAGTCACTAACACCCACTTCCTCACTTATCCTAGGTGATATGGTTTTTTCAAGACATATTATTTTTATAAGCCCACCAATTATTATTTTTATTTATATTTAAATGCGGAGATTACATCACGTGCTTTTATTTAAAGAAAATTGTTTTTCTTTTTAATTCAGTTAAGTTTTTGAACTTTAAGAAACAATACTAGGTTTAGTTTGGTACGACAATGCTTCTCCTTTATATGATATAAGTATATTAGGTCAAAAATTGGTAAAAGCACCAAAATGGTGCAATTTTTTTTTAGAATTATCAGAATGGGACAGATTAAAAAAAAAAATTATGAATGTGGGTAAGTTGTATCAAAGGTAGCACAACTTTAGGTCAATACATTTTTAAAATTGAAGTTGTGCCAAGTGGGCACTACTTTTGTTCAGTGCATTTTAAATTGAAGTCGTGCCAAATCGACATGACTTTAGTTCAGTTTTGATAGAAATTGTCCCAAATTTGCACGATTCACTTCAATGCATTTTAAACTAAAGTCGTGCAAAGTTGACACGAGTTTTATTCAATTTTAGTATTGGCACGACTTTAATTTAAAATGTTTTGAATTGAAATCATGTCAACTTGGCATGATTGCAACTTTAAAAATGCTTTGAACTAATGCCGTATCATATTGTCATATTGACAAGACTTACCCACTTTCGTAATTTTGAAACTGCTTCATTTTGATAGTTTTAAAAAAAAATTGCCGACTAAACTAGATGCTTTTCTAATTACTAGTATTAAGGTGCCCCTTCAATATTTGTTGGGAATTACCATCTAATATTAACTATGTTTCTTGTATGAAAATGAATTGTTGTGTAAGATCTTGCATGCTCCTACTCTAATGTTTGGTATGCTCTTGTGTGGCACTTGATTCAGCTATAGAAAGTGGGGTACCAATAGACACTACGACTCAAGTTAGTTATATAATTTAGGTGACAAGTATGTATATGTAAAACAAAAGGTAGTCTTTTACCCAGTGAAAGGTCCCATTTATGTACCTTATTAGTTGGACCCTTACATGGTTGAGCTTGTTGTCTCTATTTTTGAAATACATTCCTATTTTATGAAGATTTAGATATTGTAATAAATACCATAATGTAAATTGACATATTATTATCTTGTGCATGCTAGGATGATGTTGACTAACTTGACCCAACATGACCTCTTATGTATAGTGGTTTTAGTTCTAGGTTGGGATGACCCTAGTCCAATACAATACAATTACTTTTAAGCTAAAATTTAACATAGTATTTGGTCATTGTACTAATCACCTGATCTCACTAAGAAAATTCCAAGTTGTTTGCTTCTAATATTGAAATGTTCGAAAAATTAGAAATAAATTAATTAACTCATGTGACTGTGAATTTTTAAATATTTTAGCAAATTATTTGGATTAAAATTTATTTAATGTAATAATTTACCTCGTTATCTTAAAAAAAAATTTAATAATGAATTTAACTTAACTAAATATAAGTTTGTATTTAGTTACATAGTTATAGCTTAATATCCTTGTTATTTCTACTTTCTTTTTTCATGCGCTCGATAACATGTTAGAACATGGATGAATGTTATGGTGGCCATTTTCTTTGGAATGTTAACACTAAAAGCGATGTCAAATGTGTTATTTGAATGAGAAGAAAACGTTACTCTCGTGTTATTATTAATCATCCAAAGAACTGGGCTAAAAATCATCAGAAAACATCACTTTATGTGGAATATAGATGATGTTGTTTTTTAGTATAGAAGCAATGTTTCTATTGGAGCTTATATCGTTTCGTACTGGAATAAAAATGGTTAAGCAATTAATGAAAATAAATTTATTTTCAGACATGGATTTATCGCACTTCATTCTTGTTGACTAATCCCATTTATTGTATTCTCTAAATGTCTAGCCACCTCAAAATGTCTAGCCACCACTGTTTCTTTCTCATGTACAAACTTTCATAAAATATATGTAATGTCTATTTGTTTTTATAATTTTTTTCTTTAACTTTTAACTATTCGTAATTTTGGTTCTGGAATTTTCTTTATGTAATTTTGATTTCTTAATTTGTAATTGTCTACTATTTTCTTGAGTTTTATTTTTATAAATAGATTAAATCACTTTTAAAGTATATTTCATGAAACAATTGCATTTGCATACATTTATGTTATTCTAGGTTCCTTTTAGTTTTAGCTTTATTAGATTTCCTCCATTTCACAACACATTCAAGAACTCATTCATTTATCTTTGTCTATCTTTAGATTGATTCCTTGGTTGACCACTACACTGTATTAGTTAGTAAGAAAATCGAGTATTGACTAAATCTCTACACGATAAGAGCTTTATCAACGGGTTGTTCTTATCAGTTTATAATATTTCTCTATGTTGTTGCTTTTGTGAATTTTTTTCTCTTCATATGAATGCAACTTTGGTATTATTCTATTTCTGCTCTATTTCTGATTAATGAATCCAAATGGGGAGAAAAACTAAACATTACTGAACTGGATTTGACCTAATTCAAACGAAATCATGCTATGTGATAGGGGGAGTAATCATGATATATAAATATTGTTTTCTATCTTTTATAGGCTGACTTTATCAATATTTTTCATATCCTCAAGCTTGATAGTTATGATAACAACAATGGAACAATGGATGTTGACTTCATAAAATCAATGCATGTTGGCTACATCAAATCAGGGAGAGATTGTTAGCATAAAATGATTTTGGTGCATAGAGACTTGATGAAGTTGTGATGGATTGATGACGGTTTGATGAGGATATGAATAATTGATGAATGTTGATTGATCTGATCAAACTTGAAGTGGACATTTAACTAGAATACATGTAAAGTTCTTAGAGCTTGAAGTTGTAGCTTAACTTGAAGACTATTGGACATATAATAGGTGTCTTATGTTTGGTTGTAGTCTTTCAATATATTAAAATGGTTTTTAACATGTTAAATGACTTATTGTTACAATTTCACAAATAACATATTTGATTGGCTAGAATATTATTCAATCAACTGATTTCACTTAAATTCAAGTGAAATCAACCAATTGAACAAAAATTTCAACCTATTCAATATGTTAGCTAGCAGACTATAAAGCTTGGATTTTCAGAGAGAATGAAAAGAGATTCGTTTCTAGTGCAAAATCAGTTTGATACTTTAGGAAAATCTCGTTCTCTTTGAACTTCTTAGTGTTGGATTTGTGTGTGATCATTTTTGAAGGTTTGGAGTTGTGATTGTTCTTGGTTTGAGCTTGGAAGAGAGGTTCTTGGTTGGATAGGGAGAACCACCATCGAGGTTTAATCTATATGCTTTTGTGGTGTCTTGGTGGGATTCTAGGTTTGTAAGAAAGGTTCTTGATATGCTGTGTGAGGTTCTTGTGGGATTCAAGTGCCTTGGTGTTTTATTTTGATTTTCAAATATGTAATATTGTAAGGATTTTTGTAAAACTTTTGAAATAGTGGAAAGTTAAACTCAAGTTGCCATGACTTACTAGATGTAGCTTAGTTATGAATGCATTGGTTTAAACTTTTTTATCTTAATTTGTTCTTTGTTAAAATCATCAAGAAAATCAACTTAAATCAATCTTTCTTTGTAACTTGTACATATTTGTTTAATTTGTTGAGAAAACACTGGTTCTATAGTTAATTGAAAGTAATCTTGACTAGGAAATTTATCAAATTAAAAATCTTAAGTTAATTGAGTTTTCTGCATACTGACTATTAGTAATTCAATCTGTTGAATTATGGTGATTTATCTGAATACATTTGTTGGTATTTTTAATCCGCTAACTCTATTTTTAATTAGTTAAATTGTGTTATTAAGAAATGGTAGATTGAAATAACAAATTTTCACAAGTATAAAATTGAATCTAATTTCTTAAAAGGGCCAATTCAACCCCCCCCCCCCTCTTCTTGGCTAAACAATTCATTTATTTCTTACATCAAACACCAAATTGAAGAGAAAATTGAGTGCAAATGCACAAGAGAGAGGCAAAAAATAAGTCTTGGATTAAGCATTGTTTTGTAACTTGTTTTGTTTTCTTTGTTGTAGAGGATAATAGCTAAGTGTTTGGGAAGAGCCTTTGTGTTCTTCCATGTCTTAGCATTGTGCATTTCTTGTAATAGCTTGGTGTAGTCGATTAGTGTGTCTTGAGAGCCAAAGTTAACAAGCCTCACCATAGGATTCGCTTAGTTGCTTTACAATTCACATATTGGTGTAGCTTGGAAAAAGATCTCAAATTCTAAGCCTTACTACTTAGGAGTTCATTTTAGAGTAATTTGTTTTTTTTTTATTGAGAGTCTAGTCTTCTAAGTTCAAAATGATATCCTTTTGGGAAAAGTGGTGGAGTGAGTCATGAGATAAACTCTGGCTAGGTAAGACTTGGTACTTAATAGGTCCTAGTGACTCACCTCTCTTACCTAAGGGTGACCTTGTGAACACTTTTAAATCTTTAAATTCTAGGAAAACTTTTGAATTAAATCGTCTAGACACCTGTCTCCCTTTTGTGGAAGTGATTATGAGAAATCTCTTTCTTTGAAACCAATTTTTCAAGAACTAAGATAACTAAACCTATGGAGATAAGAGAAAGTTCAATTAAGAAGAAAAGATAAAATTCATAAAGAACTTCAACTTGCTATCCTAGTCGATAACCTTAGGGGATGAGATTAGGGGAATATTGCCAGCAATCTTTTGTAATTAGAAGGCAAAGAAAAGAACATACCTCTAAAGATACCAATGTTGACTTACCTTATTTCTATGGTAAGGATAATGTTGAGGCATACTTGGACTGCGAAATGAAGGTGGAGCTATTATTTGCATGTCACCAAGTTGGAGAAAAAAAAGAAAAGTGCCTTTAGCAACCCTTAGCTTCCAAGGGTATGCTATGTATTGGTATACCTCTTTAGTCTAAGAGAGGTGTCATCGCAATGATTCTTCCATTATATATTGGAATGAGCTTAGTCTATCCTTAGAAGGAGGCATATTCCATGCTACTACAATAGGAAACTCATGGATAAACTCCATAGACTTCAACAAAGGTTTCTAACTATAGAAGAATATAGGAAGAAAATAGAGTAGTATGTAAGAACCATGAAAATTTAATTAATTAAATAAATAATTAATTAATAAATTGATGACAAACGCCAGCCTTGGCCAAATGTAGACAAGAAGAGTGGTCCTCAACTATTGAGAGGGCCCAAGCTTTTATCTTTTGGGCCAACATTGTTTAAATACTAGATTAGGATTTTATTTTGGGCTTTGTATTTTGGGCCCAGTAAAATAGTGTTTTCTTTGGGCCTTGGGCCTTAGAGGAAATTGGGCTTTAGAAGTAATTTTTGACCAAAAAGGGGAATTGAGCCAAATGGGCCAAGAGTAGTGTGTCTACTTTAGCAAAGCCTACAAGCTTCTCAAACTTGCTCTCCAAGGATGAGAGTTAGCTTCCCATGGCAAGACAAGTGTGACTTGCTTAGGTGGCAAGTCACACCTCCCATATGCTCCTTTTTGGTTCCAAAATTCAACTTTCTAGACTCCCTTTTCCCTCCACTTTTTGGAGACTCCTTGGTCTCATTTTAGCCTATAAATAGAAGGCTTAGGAGATGTATTTTTGAGCTTGAAATTGATTAATGAATTGCTGCCCAAATTTGTGCACAAATCTCTTTTGAG
>Ga0209589_1006543_pt1 | contig 19220 bp, 10 predicted proteins | sample CowpeawhiteBW_FD_187525 | JGI IMG/M metagenome (GOLD analysis project Ga0209589, IMG submission 187525) | Root nodule microbial communities of legume samples collected from California USA - Cow pea white BW (SPAdes) (version 2) | ecosystem: Host-associated > Plants > Roots > Nodule | place: USA... | reverse complement strand
AAATATATATATATATATATATATATATATATATATATATATATATATGCTCAATTAAATATTCATTTTTTGGTTTTTTTTTACTTCCTTCCTAATTATTATCTAGGTTAAAATTTATTTTTTAACCGGACGAAATTGGGTGTTGACACCTAGGCATGAGAAAATGAAGGGAAAAAACACTAACTTGTTGCATTGGTTGTTGATGAATGGCATGGAAGAGAAGAAGAAGCTTGTTGAAGCGTAGTGCGATGGTGGTAGGGCACGACGACGATGGTCAATGGTGCTTGGAAGAGAATAAGAAGCAATGGAGGCACGAGAGAGAAGACCAATGGAGGCGCAATAGAGAAGATGAAGTTTGAAAAGTGAAAAGGGTTTTCACAGTTTGTAGTGCAGAAAACATATTAGATCAATTGGTTTTTTTAATCGATCTAATATGTACATATTAGATCGGTTATTTCTATAACCGATCTAATGTGTATATATTAGATTGGTTCCCCCTATAATCGATTTAAAATACTTTCTAGTATTTATAAAACTGCCACCCCGTTTTAAATTAAATCGGTTCCGCTTCAATCGATCTTATATCTTGTTCTGATATCCGCTTCAAAAGGAATTTTTATGTGCTAAAGTAAATATCCAAATGATATTATGAAGAAATTTGCAATGTCCGAGAGTAAACATGTGAAGAGTCTCATTGTTCTAGGTATTAAGATGAATAGGGATGTTGATGGGGTGATTGTGGATGACACTTACTTCAAACAAATTGTAGGAAGCTTAATGTATTTGATAGCTACAAGGTCATATATAATGTTCAATGTAAGTCTCATTAGCAGGTATATGTCAAAACCAACACGGTTACACTTGCAAGTTGCTAAAAGAATATTAAGGTGTTTAAAAGGCATAGCTAGTTATGGGATATTCTACTGGAAGGGAGGAAAAGAAGGTTTGTTTGCATTAACAAATTCTGATTATGCAGGAGATGAGGACGATTCTAAAAGTACTTATGGTTACCTTTTCTTGTTAAGTTTAGGGACAGTGTCATGAATGTCTAAAAAGTAACCAATCATTACTCTTTCAAGCACTAAGGCAAAGTTTGTTGCTTTTGTTGCTAGTGCTTGTCAAGCAATGTGGATAGGGAGAGTTGTGAGAAATTTACCCAATGCATAAGACAAAAGCACTGCTATCATGTGTGATAATAGTTCAACAATTAAACTCTTAAAAAATCCAGTAATGCATGGTTAGAAGAAGCATATTAGAGTGCGTTTTCATTTTTTAAGAGATCTTGTAAAGGATGGAGAAATTGAATTGATTCGGTACGAGACTAAAGTCTTCAAGCTGGTTTAAGAGAGAGAATAAAAAAGGTTTTATTATAGTTTGTTGAAGAGTCATTTCTCTTTAAATAAATCCTAAATTTTAGGAAAGCACTTTGTTTCTTGTTAGTTTTGTTGTCAACATAAATTATGTTGTTATTTTTATGTAATGTGTTATGAGAGGAGCAAGTTAAATAGTAATCTCTCTAATTGATCAAAAGTATCAATTTTCCCGTGTAAGATACCAATTCTTTCCAAGATTTGGTTTAGCAATATGTTATATAACATGGTGAATCAATATTTATAAGAAAAATTTTATATTGAATATATAATTATTTTTTGAACAAAATTGATTTATATATATATATATATATGTGTGTGTGTGTGTGAGAGAGAAAAAAATGTGATTTTTTTTGTTGAATGTGATTGTAGTTATTTTTGTTTTATCTTTGTCATGAACAAGAATAAAATATTCCTCCTAACCAGCTTTACTTGTTCTTTTTATTATGTAAAATGTATATTTTTAAACAAAATTTTAGATGATTGCATAATTTTTTTAATTATTATTATTATTATTATTATTATTATTATTATTATATTTCCTTAAACGAGTTCAAATGAATTATTATAGGAACTGGAAAGACGTAGTATGTTTGGAATTATATACTCATGAATTAATGTACAAGAAGAAAAATGAAGCGGTTCAAGCTATATTGTCATCTTTATTATATACATTTTACCTTAAGGTGTAAGATTATTAAAGATATTATAATACTTTTATATTAAATTGCTGTTTTGACTTTTTAATTTTTATCTACAATATTTTTCTTTTTTCACATTTTTAATTAAAATATTTAAAAATATTCCTAACTTTTATGAAAACTTTAATTTTACAAATTTTTTTTATTTTAATCTATTAAATTATTTTTATTGTAAAATAATTATGTTAAGGTTAATATTCAATTGGTTTAAAATTTAAAAAGTATGTAAAATTCAAAATTATACCAGAATACTTAATTTCTAAAAGTGTAAACGTATAAATAAAATAAATCACATATTAAAAATTAAAGAGAACAACTAGTAAAAGTAGCATGATTTTAATAATTATCTATAAAATAATCAATAATAGAGGTTAAAACCCAAAGGTCCCATGGTGTAGTGGTGAGGACATTGGACTCTGAATCAATAAGATGATTTTAATAATTATCTTAAATTTTAACTATTTTTTCTAATTTTTATTCTTTGTAAGAAACAAAGAGAGGACTATTACACAAACTTTTGGGAGAAATAATTCAGAATAGACTTATATGAATTTAATAAATAATAATAGCAGAACATTATAAACAAACATAAAATAAATTACATTGAAAGTTTATTTTATCCTTTTTTTAATGTTTGAGCATCAAATTGAAAGTACCTTTATTAAAGATTATATATATTGTATAAATTATCATAAAAAATTAGTATCACATAGACGTAGAATCTTAACAAGAAAACTTATTTAAAAGAAATTATCTTAAATGTAAAAACTAAAATTTTAAAATATCCAAGTTTAAATTATAATTTCGTCAAATCCTTTTGAGTAGTATGACAATTTAAAGAATTTTATTTTAATTAAATGAATTATTTTAGTCTTAATTTCAAAATTAAAGTTTGACATTCATTATTTCAAAAGTTAATAATAAAGTTATTTGATATTTCATAAAGGAGAAGGATTCATCATGTTTCTAGTTTTATGCAGATTGGTTAGATATGCCAAACTCTCATTGAATAAGCCCAACTTCTATCGAGCGAGAGTGGAAAATAGAATCATAGAGAGTTCTAGGTCCTTTCATTCGCTGAGCAAGTCAGAGCTCGTTGGACAAGCTTAATTAAACTATCTATAAGGACCTGAGTCACTAGGCAAGAAAAATTAATGATCATTAGACGAATTTTATTTTTAGAAAATTACAAAGATGCTAGAGGAAGCTCTAGCTAGCTGACTGTCAAAAGAAGTAATTTGTGAAGTAATCTTAGTAGAGTTTTACTAAACATTCAAGAGTGAATTACAATCGCGTGGAAACTCCTATATATAGTGGATGGAGTCTCCAAGTTTTGACCAAGGATGGAGGGAAATTAAAAAAGAATTCCATCACATGTCTCCTATCTACAACCGCACATCATGGATCAAAGGACAAGTGGCACCTCACACTTTTCATGCTTTGTACCATATGCTTAATGTGTTTAATGTGTGGTGCCTTTCATGGATCAAGTGCCATGTTGCACTCACATTTTACATGCTTTGCAACATGTGCAAATTATGTTAAATGTGAGAGCTTCTTGGCCAAGAGTGGACAACCTAGGTTGTCATTGAGCTTTAGAAGCCCAATTAAAATCTTATGTGATCTCACATGATCCTAGCCCAAGTTTAAGCCCAAGTTGAAGCCGAATTTTTAAAACAAAGCCCAAGTACATGGCCAAAAAATAAATGTTATTTTACTGAGCCAAGTACAAGTCCATCAAATCTTGACATCCTCTTTGGCCCATGTCATCAATAGCTTAAGCCCATTAGGCCCATTTGCATTAGTGTCTTCCTAACTTTTTTTGTTTCTTTTTAGTCATAATCATGCTCCTAGTGATTGAGCCTCTCGCTGGGCCTAAATCATCAGTTTGAATGATATATTATGTTGTATATTGTTAGTTGATTCAGTGTGTTGTTTGAGATTATAAATTTCTTAATTTCACTAACTTACCCTCTCTCTTTTTTTATTGTGTTTTTCTTCAGCTATGAGCAATAGATAATAGTGAAGGACAACTTGTTTCTAAAGAAGAAATCTTATATTAGAATATGAATGTGTTTTGTATATAGGTCCTCTTTGATTATAAATTCTCTTTTATTTTGAAAAAAAAAACTATTATATTAACAAGGACTTTACATATGTTATGTATATGTCTACATGTCTATAATGATGGTTTATTTGTTCTTTTTAGTTTCCTTATACCATTGGTGGAATGAGATAATTAGTAATATTATACTATTAACTAGATTGTTACAAAATTTAATTAAGAAGTCAAACTTCAGATTAAAGAAGGGTATAAATTTGCATTCATTAATATATAGTAGTATAATATAGATTAGATTAGTGGAATTTCATTTGATTTTTAGGTCAATATCCATATTTGCATACATAGAAGAAACTTAGATTCTTAATTATATCAATAACAATATACATTTATATGTATTTTTATTTTTATTTTACCATTAGTCATATTTTAAAATTATAACAAGCTCAACCTTCTAGTTATCTTATTTATACAAGAGTAGAGAAAAAACAATAATAAATATAAAATACTTATCATCTAAAAACAAGTGTACATGCATTTTTACTCTACAAAGTATATATAGTTTTTCTTTCTTTCAAATAAATCCTTTTTTTATCTCAAATATTATTTAATTTAAATTATAAATTACACAAAGTACAAATGCATATATTTTATTTAAATAAGTATGTAAAATTAAAAATAATATAAAAATAAAAATACAAAAACAACCAGAATAACAACAACAACAAGAACAAGAACAACAAAAACAACAAGAACAACAATAACAAGAACAACTACAAGAAAAAGAACAAGAACAACAACAAAAGCAACAACAACAACAACAACAACAACAAAGTCATCTAAAATATTTTCCCAACAATAAAATAAAAGTATCTTAATAAAATATAACATAAGTTTTACATACGGTTTATTAAGAAAAATGTTTTACCTGATTCTCATAAAATTTGAAAAAAAAAATAAGTTTATAATTTATGTTTAACTCAAAACACAATTTTCTTAAATAGTTTAAAAGAATATACATATATATATATATATATATAACCCTTTTTTGATTTTTTTTCTTCTAACGGTGTCTTTTGCAGGTTGAAAAATTGAGGAGAGATAATGGCATGGATCAAGCAGGCTTGGAAGAAAGAAATGGAAAACCATTCAATCACTTGATGTTTAAGACACTAGCAAGGCTTAGATCTGAGATAGTCGTGGCCTTTAGTTGCCAAGATCTATCAAGACACTTCAGCACCTTGATGTTTAACTCTTCTTTGTCATTCTTTACCCAAACCCATGAGATGGTTGACTATATGAGTGAATCTCTTTTGCACATCCGTTATAGGTTCTCCTTGCTTCATCTTGAATAGCTGATACCCATGAATCAAGGCATGTTTCCTTGCTCTCTTAACATCATTGGTTCCTTCATGAATCACTTCAAGGACCTTCCACATTTCCTTGGCACTCTTGCATTGTGAAACACGAAAAAACTCATCCTTGTTGAAAGATGAAGTGAGGATATTCTTTGCATTGCAATCATATTTAACTCTCATCCTTTCTTCCTCAGTCCATTGAGTCCATGGCTTATCAACCTGCACATTTTCAATCGTACGCTTAGGAGTATATGGTCCATTTATGATTGCATCCCATATCCCTTGATTTATTGACTCAATAAAGATTTTCATCCTAATTTTCCAAAATGGTAATTAATGCCACTAAACATAGGGGGGTTTATGAATTGAGGCACCTTTAGCAAAGGGTAACTTGTTTTCAGCCATTTCAAGTAGTTCAAAACAAATTTAGGACCTTACTTGAGAAAATTTCCAGTACCTAGCTCAAGATACCAATTGTTAGTTTTGAAATGGTTGAAATGCCAAGAAGGGGGTTGAATTGGCTAGTTAAAAATTTAGGCTATCTTTGAAAGCTAAAAACCACCTTTAATTAAATCAATTAGATCACCAAGTTAGGATGCAAACACTACTGAACTATATACTTTCAATCAGTCAAAAACAAAGTTAATCGATTGATTTTACTAAACAGATTCTGTTCTAGTATAATCAACCGATTGAAACAGAAAAACAAAAACAGTTGACTGAAAAATTGGGAAAAATGCAAAAATTCATATTTGAGTTTTAAACCAGAAATAGTGCACAAGAATAATCAAGACAGGTTCTAAATGATTATACAAACATGCTCAATGTTGCAGATATCATGAAAACATGCAAGAACATGAAAAAGATGATTAAAACACAAGTTCTTTAAACTTTAAAATGAATATGCAAGAGAGAAAGGTTAGAGAAGAGATGAGACCACGATATTTTTATATTGGTTCACTCAAACCTGAGCCACATCCAGTTTGTCAAGGCAACCTGAGCTTGACTTTGCACTATTTCAAAAGATTTACAAAGTATCCACATTTACACTTTCAAACTATGCAAAAATCACACAAAAGACTCTTGAATCACACAAGATCCATACCAACACAGCAAGAACCCTCTTGAAGACCTGGAAAACCACCAGGCACACACACAAAGCTTGAGAAAGATCAAACCTCAATGGTAGCACAATCCAGCCTACCACAAACCACTTTCTCCAAGCTTAAACCAAGCCAAAAGCTCCAATAATTGATCCAAGATCAATCTTAAACTGCTGTAAACTGTATGATCACGAAGAAGAGAGTTTTCACGAGTTTTCAGAACAATTTCGCGCTAAAAAATGATTAACAGACCTCTCTTTTGAAAATCACAGCTTTTATAGTCAAATTGTTATGAAATTCAATGGGTTGATTTCCAAATCAATCGGTTGATTTCACTTGACTTAATTGAAATCCATCGATTAAAAAATAAATCAACTGATTGAATTTGTTGCAGTTTAAGACTACTGCAGCCAACCTTTTAACCTGTTGAAAAACCATTCAACATATTAAAAGACACATTTTAACTTGTTGAAAAACCATTCAACATGTAAGGCCCCCATTTTTATTTCTGCCCTAAAGTTAGTGGGCTGCCCTTGTAAGTGGGCCTAAGGCCGGCCCAACGTATAATGTCCTTAGGTCTGCCCTAATTCCACACTCACTTTAACTCTTTCAGAAATCAGTTGTCACCCTTCCACTCCGTGAGAGAGAGCTCTGCTAGGGTTTGGAGTCGTCACAACATTTGCAAGCTCGGCCTCGTTCTTCCGTCCCACCTCGCAAAACTGTCCCATGAGCTATTGATCTTCATTGTTCGAGTGTCAAAGCTGTAGCTAAACCAGGTACGGGAAGTTAGGGTTCCAGTTTTTGGATGTTGCTTTGGTCGTTCTTGAATTAGTTACTGATTTTATGAATGAATGCTTCGATTTGATGTGTGAGGATGCCTTGTATGCTTGGTTGGTTCGAAAAACATGGTTGTTGCAGGTGAAACAGTGGCAATACCTGTTAATCTTGCCCAGGCGAGACAATCAGGGATTCGCCCAAACTCCTTTTACGCGAGAGGTCGCCCAGGCGACCCGCTCAACGTTTTGAGCGAGCAGACAACTCGCCCAGGCGAGAGGGGTCTCGCCTAAGCGAGATCCCGCGTTGCTCATGCCCCTGATCTTGTGCCCTCGCCTAGGCGGAGGGGGAACTCGCCTGAGCGAGACTGTCTCGCCTGAGCGAGACCCCTCAGCCTGAGCGAGGTGTTGGGCGAGACAGTGCAATGTGGGATGTTTTTCTTGGTTTTGTATGGATAATGCTGGCTTGGTTTTGAGTATTATGTGTGAGTATGATAGAGTAATGCAAGTTGTGAATCGTGTATAAAGGGTGGACATGAGTTTTGCATGAGATTGAAATGAAAGGGTTGGTATGAAAGAGGCATGATAACGATATGAATTGGAAGTCCTTGGTACATGAATGGGTTATAACGAGATGAAATGTGTTGGGCCTGGAACATGAAAGGCGTTGGCTTAAAGGTTGGTACAATTAACATATACATGCGTAGTGAATATCAGTTTGGTTGTGCGGTTGTGTTTTGTATGTGTCAGTGCATAATTCCTTGGGGTCTCTAGGTGAGACTTTCAGGGGCGCGCTTCAGTGGTCGGGACGTAATTCCATGGCCCCTGTTAGTGGGTGTCCATGGTGGTGCCCCATCTGTATAACTAGGTAAGGATTCAAGGTAAGGACTGCATCCTGACACTCTAAGGGGCCAGTTAGTCTCACTTAGAGCGGACTGACTCCTGTGGTGGGAGTAGCAGGAGGCCTGAAACTCATTAAGGGCTAACCTTGTGGTGAGGGAGATTTGATTCATCGTAACACTTGTAACACATAGCTCGGAGATGAGCAGCTCAGGGTCGAGCAGGGTTATCCACCACAAGTGCAAGCATCCGCTGAATCCGACTAAGTTATACGAATCCAGATGAGTCGAGTCGAGTCGTAGTGTATTGAATGAGGAGTCATAACATGCTTGGTTGTACATGGATATGGGATGATGATAATGCATTTGACTGTATGATGAATATGTATTGGCTCTAGCTTACCCGTTTGTTTGTATGGTCGTATTGTATGTGGTTGTTCTTCTTGCGATGATCATCAATTCGATTGATGGGAGCAGATGGGCGAAGTTCTCGTGGTCAACAAGGGAATGGTGATTCCGCTGCTTAGCTATCTAGGCTGGAGTTTTCTTCATGTTTTCTTAGGGCTATGGCCCATGTATCTCTTTGTGCATTTCTACTCTACATTCTTTGTTAGACCTGTATTCAGCTTTCCTTTGGCATCGTGGTGTGCCCTAGTTTTGTAGGGGTTGTGTTGAGGACCCCAAGATTACGCTACAATATTATTATTGTGTGACGTTTTCCTTTAATTTCGCTTAATAATTAAATGGGACGTTACACAACAGATTAAAAAACATAACAAAGACCAAATACATCTAATTAATGCTACAAGATCTACAATATAAATTACAAACATCAAATACATTTTCTTAATGATGTAACCATGTGGAGAGCACATGTTCCAGCCTTGATCAACATGGATATCATCAAATCTTTTTTCCTTCATCAATGTAGGCTTCACTCGATTGTAATGGCTTCAAGATAGTTCAAAAGAGCTTCATTAAATCTTCATCAAATCTTGAAGAAGCATACCACCTTGGTTTCTCATGTCAACAACAACAACAACAGTCTATACTTCTATACTATTATATAACGAGATTCTCCATTTTGGTGAACACATTTATTTTTCATTTTTATCCTTTAAAAATTTACCTTTTAAATTAAAATTTTTACTTTATCAATTTTATAACCTGTTTTTAAAATTGATATTTTTTGTTTAACATTTTTATAATTTAACGATTTTTTAAAATTAAAATAAACATTTATAATAAAATTGTAAAATCATTTATATTTATTTGTATATTTACAATAAATAATATTTTTTTATTATCATAAAAGAAAAGTAAAAATTACACATGTATTTTTAATAATAATAATAATAGTAGTAATGATATACTTATATAAATCAATTTATTGTTCAAATATTTAAAATTATGAGACCATAATTGCTGTGAAATAAAATAAATTTATTTTAATTTCAATAAAATACATGAAATACTAAAACGTGACAATGTAGCTAAAATTCCTTTTATATATTTACATATTTTAAAATAGTAAAGAACTTAACTGACGTTGACCCGTGAAAATTTTCAAATAAAATCATATGATACTGATTTTATAATAATAATAATAATAATAATAATAATAATAATAATATTATTATTATTATTATATTTAATATATATTTTAATTAAATATATTAGTTTAATATTGTTCTTGTTAAAAATTGTTGTCATTTGGTGGTTTTAAATAAAGAAAGGTTGTTTTCAATGTAGCTTTTTCCTTATCAGTAACAGGTGTTTCTCCTAATATTTTGAAGTACAATTATAAATACGTTAATAACTTGATTATTATTTATTTATTTCTAGGAATCATAATCATACATCACTATTTTATCACTATGCATATTTTTTATTCAAAAACCCTAATAATGTAACCCTAACAATCACTGAAATTCGTTGCAGGTGATTTCCTCTGATAATTTCGTCTTCATTCCCTTCCTCCTTGCATAGTGGTTCATCACAATTTATTTATTTTTAATCTAATTTTAGACATTTTCAAACAATATTCATGATTCGTCTACATTTGAAAAGATATTGTTTCTTTATTCTTTCTTCATTGCAGAAAGAAGATGAAGTTCACCAAGTTATCAGGTTCCTCTAAGAACCACGGTGATTTGTTGGATCCTCACATGGTACCCTTTAATTCCTTTCTCCACATCTTTTTGAATTCTGACTAATTTCTTATGTTTGTGCTTTTATTTTTGCATTTTGTTTTTTGAGATTTTGATATGATTATCCTGATACAATAGTTAGTATTTAAAATTGGCCTTTCGTTCTGGTTTTGAAAAGAAGTTTTTTTTTTTTTCAAGGTTATGTTTATGACTTTTAAACTTCTTGTTTGCTCTAGGTTAAAGTTGAGACAATATCATAATCAAAATAGAAGTATATAATTGCATAAGTTCTTAACATATAAAATAAACATGACTTAATCAAATATAGGGCTCTTTTTTTTCCAACATGGGTTAGTTTCAGAAGTAAATTACAGAAAAGTGTTAGGGTGAAGTTATGTTGCCTCGACGTCTAAAGTAAAGTCATTAGATATATGACCAGTTTCTTTGTAATTTTCCAAAGGAAAAAGTTCCTTCCTTTTTTAAAGGAAAAAATTACTCTGATACCATTATTCTTAAATAATTACCATTTCACATCAACTTTTCTTAATAAAATTTTATTATTTAAATAAAATATTAATTTATATGAGTGTCAAATAGAAATATTGGTGTCAAACTACCATTTTCCTTTCTCAAAAGAAAAAGTTACTTTGACACCACTATTTCTAAATAACTACCATTTGACACATATTTTTTCTAATAAAATGTTATTATTTAAATAAAATATTAATTTATATGAGTATGAGATGAGAGTATTGGTGTCAAACTCCCACCTTTCTTTTTGAAAAGAAAAAATTACTTTGACACCATTATTTCCAAATAACTATCATTTGGCACAAATTTTTTTTAATAAAATATTAATTTACATAAAATATTAATTTTTATGAGTGTTAAAATGAGAGTATCGTGTCAAACTATCGCCTTCATTTTTCAAAAAAGCAAACATGACTTCAGTTTAATGACTTTTAACCGGAATAACTAAAGTCGTTATAGGAATGTGAACCGTTTCAATTAAAAATCGTAATACTGGAGTCGAATCGTCATGATACATGACGATCTTACCTTTTTGAAAATTTTCAATAACACCTTTTACATATCTAATGATTTCACTTCAGAAATCACTATAAATTACCATGAATCAACACCACTTCACCCATATTTATAATTTAACTGTCAACCAACCATTTTCAAAACTAATCCACATTTAAATAAAAAGCCTCAAATATAGAGTTTAATATGAAATTTTACATTTTAGAACTTTAAAATTCAACTATCATATGTCATTGCACGAAAAACTACATAAAAAAGAAAAAAAAAACATTAAATATGAAACAAATCAGACTCGTGTAAAAAATATAACATAAACTCTGACAACAAATAGTGATACACAAACACTTTGACTAAGTTTACACTAGTTATATGGTTAAGTTTTAATAAAAATAATAATAAAAATATTTTTTAAAATTACTATTCAAAATCTATTTTACAGGTTAATTTTTTTTAGATTTTAAAACGTTGGATTTAGTTTATAAATTTTTTATTAATAAATTAAATTTCTTTTCATGGAAATTTTGGTTGAAATTTACTAGGACTATAAGGTTTAATAATAAGAATTTATTTTATTGAAGAAAGATCTGCATAGCTTTTACAGAAAAATTAAATGAAAAGCAACTTTTTAAGTTTTATTTAAAAAGAAAAAGAGAAGATTATTTTCAATTCAAAGTATAGGATTTCGGATTTAGAGTTTTAAAATTTTCACTTGTTTATTTTTATCTGATTATATATATTTTATCTAAATTAAATATTATGCTAATAAATCACTTGAAAAATCTATTATTTGATGATTTTATAAATATTCTATCTATTCAATAAATTAGTCGGAAAATGTATAAAGATCTTATTATACTTTAATTTAAATGATAAACAAATAATTTAAAAAAAAACAAATGTTAATAAAATTTAAAAATATTATATTATGATAAAATAAATATATAGGTGTATATTAATAGTTTATTATTGATATGGTTTAAGCTTTTGAAGAACCTAACATTGCTTTCTTACCGAAATTTTGTTTGTTTTCAGCTGCGAAACAATTTATGCAAACGAAAACATGGCGAGATTCCGTTTGTTGATTTTGGAGACCTTTTAATGGCTTCTGTTCTCATAACCAGTAAAGATATATTTTATGATCGTTTTAGGTTTACACTTATTGTTTGCTCCTACATACACCATCGCATTGATTTTGTTGATTTGCCAACTCCTGCAATTCTTAAGGTCAGACTCCAGCTTATTAATGTCACATGCATTTACTCATTTTCCGTTCTCTCAGTTTTCAGGAAGGAATACAAGTGTCTAGTAATTTCTTTTTGGAAAATTATAAAGTTTTGTTCACAATGACAATACACATCTCATAATATTTCAATAGGTAAAAAAAAGTTTCAAATGACTTGAAAAGAGAAAAAAATGTTTTGTATATATTAAAAAATAAATTTTATCAAATTTTATTAAAAAAATTTGTCAAAATATCATAATCCTTTTTTTATAAAGTTGAATCTCTTTCGTACTTTTTCTCTAGTAAATATATTTTAAAATACAAATATTATTTTATTTATGTTGTCATTCATCAAATAATTTCAATATAGCATGAACTCGTATGAATCAGACATTAAGATCAATTTTTGCCTCTGATATCTTCTTCTTTTGATATACATAATTGTTTCATTTTTACTTAACATTCGCTTTAGACTCACACGTATTCTCACCATGTGAACATATTTGAGGTTCAAACAGTTTTTGTTGGCAGGAATGATAACGATGTTTCAGAATGGGATATTCATTTTAGTAATTTATGTAGTTCATGATTGTTTGCAGCCTGTTGAACTTTGGAGTGGTAAGCAGCTATTTAACATTCTACTGCGAGCACAAGCGAATGTGGGAGCCTGTGTTGATCTTACTGTTGAGGAGGAAACATACACAAAGCTTGATGACAAGAAAAGAGAAGTGAAAACACTGTGTCCGAATGATGCCTTTGTTTACTTTCGTAACAGTGAGTTGATATCTGGTCAAATTGGAAAGGCTACTTTGGGTTAGTTACTGTAAAATTAACTTCCTTCTATTTCCTTTAATATTACTACATGTTTTTGTTTTTTATAACTGCACATAAACTTAGATTCTCAATTGTATATGTTTGGATAAAATTAATACTGAGGTGCAGGAAATAAGGAAGGACTGTTCTCTGTGATACTGAGAGACTGTAAAGAAGATGCAACTGCATCCTGCAAGAATCGTTTGGCTAGATTCAGGTAAAGTGTTTGCTTTATTGGTAGACGAAATATTTGAATTCAAAACCATATTTTTTATTGATTAGTATTTTGCATTTGGATGGTTGGATTTAGGAGCTTCACAAAACATGATGATTTTCAACAACAAAAGATGCTGACTGAAAAGACACATGAAATACGTTCAGACATTTATAGGAAATACGAAGAGCTTGTCTGTGTTGGCCATCAAAGCCTTTCTGATTTCCCTAAAAGTCCAAAACACTCTGATGTATGTTCTGTTCTTAATAACACGTTCAACTCCATCTTCGATCATTGTTGTTACCTTAAGTTGTTTTCTTGTTGATTTAGATTAGCTTTCCTATTTTCTTGGTTTGCTTTTTTTATCATGATCCCGTGATTCATTCATGATTTAATTTACATTTGTTCACTATTAGTGTAATTGAGACCAGCGATTCATGTTTCATATATATCACTTTGTAACATGTCACAACAGATGGGCAAAAGCATCAAGTAACTTTTTTTCAAAATTATTGAAATGAGCATTTTTGAAAAAAAAAAATTATAGAAATGAAAGTTCATGTGAATTATGTACAATTTTATTTTATTTTTAAGTTGATAGTTCTTTATATTCCAAACTAAAATCATGTCAAGATGACACTCAATTTTAGTCATGGCTGATATGAATTTAATTTAAAATGTTCTTAATTAAAATTGTATTATCTTGACAAAAGTTTTACTTTAAAAATGCTTTATTTCGAAATTGTGTCATTCTAACACGATTTGATTTTTCATGGTAAAAATCGTACTACATTGACATGACTCATTGATTTTTGTAACTTCTTTAAAATTGTTCATCTCAGATAATTTTTTTAAAAAAATTGCACCTGAATAGTGCTTTTGCCCGGTATAACATTTAAAATCACTCCTGTATGCATACAACTCTATAATTACAGCAAAGTTGTTCAACCATTTGTTGCAGAAAATGGCTCTAAAGATCATTATGTTGCTTAGTTTTAGAATATGGAAGGTGCTTTAGGCTATGAAGGTGTTAGAACATACTGGTTAGTGCTACATTGGTATAATTGATAGAAGTATTAGGTCATTACGTGAAAATATCAATCTTGTTGAATATCTTAACATTGAATATTGTTGTGCTGATCTTGGTGCAGGCTAAAGGTTTTGTTGTTAACCCCTTTTACCGTGGATTGTCGGTTACTGAGTTTTTCTTCCATTCAATGAGAGCGCGAGAAGAGCTTCTTGATAATATATATAGCAGAAAGGTTCTTATTTTGAATTTGAATAAATTATGCATCATATATTATTCTTAATTTAACAAATTAATTCAATTATATGAACTATTAAGACCAGGTAATATCTCTAGAGTAATTGATGGCATATGAATCAAGGCTACTATTACTTGTTTGTCACTTGGATATGAAACTCAAAAGAAACACTTCACCAAGTCTTCACTAATTTATTTTCATACAAAAGTCATCTAAAATATTTTCTCAACAATAAAATAAAAGTTTCTTAATAAAACATAATATAAGTTTTACATACGGTTTATTAAGAAAAATGTTTTACCTGATTCTCATGCGAAAAAAAATATATTTATATTTTATATTTATATAAAAATATATTTTTTTTATATATTTTATAAAAATATATATATATATATATATATATATATATATATATTTAACCTTTTTTTATTATTTTTTTCTTCTAACTGTGTCTTTTGCAGGTTGAAAAACTGAGGAGAGATGATGGCATGGATCAAGCAGGCTTGGAAGAAAGAAATGGAAAACCACTCAATCACTTTCTATTTTTATGCTTACATTAATTTGTTCTAAACTACTTTATGTTACTAATTTGTGTAAGCACAATGTCTTTTCTCAATTCAACAAGTGATTGCCACTCTAACTATATGCTCAAAATGTTTATGAAATTTTTCTAATTACAAACAATTAACCATTGAAAATATATTTTTAAAACAATAAATTTCATTTAATTATAAAAATGATGAAATTAAATAATGAAAAGACAATGAAAACAAGGTAACAATGAATACTTTCGCGACAATTTTAAATCATCACTAAATGGTTTATACACAACCACGTCTTTAAAACTGCACTATACTAACCTTATAAATTTTATTTAATATGAAATATTTAAAAGTAAAATAAAATAACACGTAGTGATAGTTCAAATAGCAGCCTTAATAGTAAATTGCAATTAATTTTAAAGCTTCAATTTTGTTTTAGAATACAATATAGCATTTCAATAGTTTACTTATGTAATACTAGTATACTATATATATATTAACTTAATATTGGCAAAATAATTATATTCAAATTATATTAATCATTAATATATTTTATTGAAAAATCGTTTAATAGGAAAACAAGTTTAATGCTAGAAGAATGTGAGAAAACATTCTATTAAACCTAAACAAAGTGGAAACTTAAATATCACACAAATTTTGGTAGGGGAAACCCCTTGAGGAGAGAGTGTTCTCCTATTTCTTATTGTTTTCATTTTATTCAATAAAAAACATTGTTTTCTTTCTTATTTCAATTCATGATTTCTAACATAGTTCCAATCAGAAACGTGTTCCTTTGTCATAGACAAAGAAAGAAGCCTAATATATATTAGGCAAATGTTTAGTCTACCACTACCTAATTTGGCTACATGCAGAGAGAGGCATATTCTATTTAACAACAGAGTTGGCGTAGATGTAGAACGGATATATTGTATTTAAAAGAGATGTAGAGAGTCAACTTCTTCATACATTATAAACATAAGTGTGCATAATCAAGATACCAACAGAAATTGGTTCAAACTAGAAAATGTTTTTCACCTGCATAGAAGAAGTCCACCATTGTTACGAACCAAACAAAACTATGATATAAGAGATAGAGAAAAAATGAGGGCAGTGTGAATGGTATATTATTTGCAATGAAAAGGATCTACCATTGGAAAAAAACCTCCCATTATCCGGAGCATAGCTCCTATAACAGAAAAGCATAACAATTTCCGCATGCCCTCACCCCTATTGGCGCCCAAGCTAAATAACAGAAAATACTCTCTCACATCTAATAATCTCCCCCACTAACTCACGCCACCTCAGCTTCCCACGTTTTGCTTCTTTCTCTTGTGCTCATAAACCTTCCACACCTTAGGTGTCATGGACCCCTCATGGGCCAATGACTCTTTCAGCCCATACCCATGTTGGGCTCCATCAATGTCACTCCCTTCAACAACAGGCTTGTCCTCAAGCCTGATATTCAAAAATTGACTCCTAATCACAATTTCATCCTCCCATGTGGAATCTTCTACAGATTTTCCATCCCAGTGTATCAACCATTGATTTACTCTTTCTCCTTGTTTCATGATGTTGCAGGAAGCTAGAATAGTAAGCAGCTCAATTATTTCGACTCCTTCCCTCTCTAGATCTCTTGGCAATTTTGTTTGAGACTTATAGTCTCCAATAGCTTTTTTAAGAAGTGAAACATGGAACATTGGATGTATCTTCGAGGTAGCAGGAAGTTTTAAGCGATAAGCCACCATCCATATACGTTCTAGCACTTCAAAAGGTCCATAATATCGAGCCGACAACTTTGGGCTGATGCGAGCTAATACTGAATGCTGCCTGTGTGGTTTCAACTTCAAGAAAACACATTCTTCAACTTGGGAACAACGTCCCTGCCTATGCCATCACCTACGATTAACATCGTTGCCGTCAACGTGAAAAAAAGAAGTAAAAAGTTGTTTTTGAAAAAAACTTCGCAAATCCTCGTTGCATATCACTGTGCCTCCCAGACCAAAGGTACTTTTCTTTTCCACTGTGCCTCCGAAGTCCACCATCCCTTCGAAGTCCTCTGTACCTGCGAAGTTCTCCGTCCCCTTTGAAAGTCCACCACCACGATGAAGTCCACTGTTCTTGGATAATATTTCACTTAGCTAGCTCAAAACTATTTGATGTGTTTTATTTCTATGCTATTTAAATTTTGATTAAGTATTGAATGTTGTTGTTTGTACTCTAAACTATCAAACAATATTTGGTTAAAGAAATGTAGTATGTGTCTGGCATTGTTGTTGTGATGCAGACCTTTTTATTCACTTAAGCCACATTCAATGATAAAATCATACTGCATATGATATTTCTGCACACACTGACTGAATAATCTGGTGACCCCTGATGTATTATGTGGTGACTTGTCCATAACATTTTGCACAAAAATATCAATTGGGGTTTGGTATATGAGTAGTAAAGTTCTTCCCCACTTACAATGACAAGAATGACTCTTAAAGCATGTGTGCAAGGTGTGTTGAACCTAATTAATATTGGTGTCACATAATTGGTCCACAAAATCCACCACATATAAATTAAGTCTGCACGAAATATATGGTGACCACACAATTCATAAGTGGTGACCTTCCCTGAACGTTTTGCACAACTTATTCACCCCTGCTATGTTGTAAGGATATCCACAACTAAAACCTTGAGGCTGTTAGGGAATACCTCGATGACAATTATAATAGGTATATATACTCCTAAAACAAAAAAGGTGGGGAATAATTAGCCCACAAGTGCTTGAGCACACACATCATAACATTGACTGAATAATCTGGTAACCCCTGATGTATTATGTGGTGACCTGCCATAACATTTTGCACAAAAATATCAATTGGGGTCTGGTATATGAGTAGTAAAGTTCTTCCCCACTTACAGTGACAAGAATGACCATAAAAGCATGTGTGCAAGGTATGTTGAACCTAATTAATATTGGTGTCACATAATTGGTCCACAAAATCCACCACACATAAATTAAGTCTGCAAGAAATATATGGTGACCACACAATTCATAAGTGGTGACTTTCCTTGAACGTTTTGCACAACTTATTCACCCCTGTTATGTTGTAAAGATCCACAACTAAAACCTTGAGGCTGTTAGGGAATACCTCAATGACAATTATAATAGGTAAATATACTCCTGAAACAAAAAAGGTGGGGAATAATTAGCCCACAAGTGCTTGAGCACAAACATCATAACACTGACTGAATAATCTAGTGACCCCTGATGTATTATGTGGTGACCTGCCATATCATTTTGTACAAAAATATCAATTGGGGTCTGTTGTTTGGGTAGTCACCTTCTTCCCCACTTCGGAGGCACGATAGAGAAGAAATTTGCCTTTGGTCTGGGAGGCACGGTGATATGCGACGAGGATCTGCAAAGTTTTTTTCAAAAATAACTTTTTGCTTCTTTTTTCACGTTGACGGCAACAATGTTTATTGTAGGTGACGCGGCAAGTTGGAAAATGGTAAGTTAACTTCAAATTTTCCTTCAATCACGTCCCAGCCCATTTTCCTAAAGTTAAAATAAACTAAATACTATTTTCCACGTAAGGTAGTCAAAAAGTAGTGAAAATGGGTAGTCAATATTAGAGCTGTCAAAATGGGTTGGAACCTGCGAGCCAACTAGGGATGGCAACGGGGCGGGGCGGGTACGGGTATCATGATCCCATCCCCATCCCCATAATAAAAATTCATCCCCATCCCCATCCCCAAACCCAACGGGT
>Ga0209589_1006542_pt1 | contig 19222 bp, 10 predicted proteins | sample CowpeawhiteBW_FD_187525 | JGI IMG/M metagenome (GOLD analysis project Ga0209589, IMG submission 187525) | Root nodule microbial communities of legume samples collected from California USA - Cow pea white BW (SPAdes) (version 2) | ecosystem: Host-associated > Plants > Roots > Nodule | place: USA... | reverse complement strand
CTGCTTGGCCTGTAGTAGGTATTTGGTTTACCGCTTTAGGTATCAGCACTATGGCTTTCAACTTAAATGGTTTTAATTTCAACCAATCCGTAGTTGATAGTCAAGGTCGTGTAATAAATACCTGGGTTGATATTATTAACCGAGCTAACCTTGGTATGGAAGTAATGCATGAACGTAATGCTCATAATTTCCCTCTAGATCTAGCTGCGATGGAAGCTCCATCTGTTAATGGATAAAGGAGCAATATCAACTTTGTTAATATTGCTCCTTTATATTGGATATTGGATTAGTAATCTTTTTTTTAGATTTCTATAGATTTATACATACGTTTTTTATTGATTTAATGATTCCTTATATTTTTTTTCCTTTGTTAGAAACAAAAAAAAGGATAATGAAAAGGTAGAATTTGAGATATAGATCATTTTTACTATAAGGGTGGATGTAGCCAAGTGGATCAAGGCAGTGGATTGTGAATCCACCTTGCGCGGGTTCAATTCCCGTTGTTCGGCCATATTTATATATAGATAGATATAGATATTGTTTAGGTTTTCAAGTATAAATTTGAAATAAAGAAAAATGGCTACTTCTAAAACAAAGAAAACATTTCCGTACTTCAAGTTTTCCCTAAAATTGACAAACTTATAAAATATAAATTGAAATTTATTAAATGCCAAACCATAATAAAGAATTTAACACGACACCAAGCCTCTCACTCCAATCACATAACCCTTTCTCTTTATCTCAAATGCACAATTCCTAAAAAAAGTGACCCATCATTAACAAGAAAGAAAAAAAACCACAAACCAAACAATCACCTAAAAATGTTAAACATTTCAGTTAAAATAAAATAAAAGAGACTCTGCCAATTTTCAACCTAAGTAACTTTTATATCCAACTCATTTCTATAAAAATAAAACTGACAATCTTCAAACGTCAAAACTTTATATCATAAATATTACCTAAAAACCAAAATAGAATGTCATCAATCAAGATATAAATAATATTCATATAAAGCTAGGTAATAATGTATATATGATACAATATAATAATACCGAACACGTAGCTAATTTAATATATTAATATTTTATTATATCAATACTCCTTACTTTAATTTCTTCAATCTAGACATATTTCTATAAATGTGATACATTATCATGATATCATCTGCAAACTTCCTATAATTCAGACTAAATACGTAAGTGCAAAACCAAAACGGAAACCTCTTTTACTTTTTATAATCATTGATCATCGTAACCCCACCGCATCCAAACTTTATCTATAAAAGACTACTTTTCATACTTGTATGACATCCTACACACAAAGTCCAGTTTATATGTAATATATATATATATATATATATATATATATATATATATATATATATATATATATATATATATATATATATAGTACAATTATTATAATGGTTCACCTAAAAGAAAGCCATCATTGTCGATGAAAAACTCAACTCTAACCCTTTTGCATCCAACACACTTTCGTTACCACTAAAGAAAAAAAAATGAAAAAAAAAACAAAGATGCCATTTCGTATGTATAATCGTAACCATTGTCGAAAACACAGGCATGGTATATTTTTAATCAAGGCAATAGTCACGATAAAAATCAATCTTTAATTTTACCATCTAACATAGAAATGAAAAGTAATATTCTTTTATAATCCTCCCATCACAACATTTGAATCACACATCAAACCAATTCATCGTACTACTCACAGAAAGGAAACAAGATAAAAGTTCAGAAACAAGGTTCATGCCATAGAAATCATGTGTCCACATCACAATTTTGCCATCCAACTTGGTCATAGGTTTAACGAACCACCAAGCTCAAGGAACAAAAAAATACACACCAAAGAGAAGACAAACCAACAAAGATAAGCATGAAAATACAGCTCCCCATACCTGGTTTCCTTACTCCTAGTGGTCATTAACATGGGCTTTTACTTCCCCAACAACTGCCTTTTTGATTTCTTAGAGGAGCTCTAGAGTTTATAGGCTTTTCCTTCTTTAGCAAAAACATTAAACATAAAAATATAACTTATGCCAACCAAGGTTCGAACTCACATCCTCCCACCCCTCAAGCATAACCACAACCATCAAGCTATCATATATTTCACGTTTAATTCACACATATATGTTGTGTTAAGTCCTACCTCCGCATTCACAATATATTTGTAAAATAAAACATAATTAAATAAACATACAATTGACACACACAAGGCTTGAACCCAAGTCCTCTCCACCTAACTGAGAACTCTCAATCACTTGAGCAAGCACTATTCCTTATCTAGGCTTATCAAGAAATTCCCTTAGGTTATTCTCAACCTCCCATTCCTCGTACCTTATTACTTATTATTTGTATGAATTTTCTGGGTCTTACACATGGCATCTAGCGATAACGAAGTGTATAATGAGAGAACCCATTTGCAAAAGAAATGTGTTCTAAAGATTCAATATCAAGACGCCTTACAAGCTCAAAACAAGATCATGACCCAACAACTCAAAGCTCTCACAAAGAAACTTTCACAACTTCCTCAAGAACTTTAAAATTCTTCTCTAGCTCAACATCAACAAGTGCAAAGTTGTGAATTGTGTGGGGAAAACCATACTAATGGATAATGTGCCATGCAAAACACATCTCAAAAGGAAGTTAGTTATATGGGTAATCAGAGCCGATAATGGAATTATAATCAAGGATAGAGACCTCACCCAAACATGGGCCAAGTAAGACTTTCCAATAGACCACTACCTCAACAAAGTTACCAACATACCTCCTTGTCCGATAGAACTTCAAAGCTTGAAGACACATTCCAGTAGTTCATGAAACTATCACTTCAAAACCAAAAGAATATGGATGCATCCATAAATAATTTGGAGGTGCAAGTGGGGCAATTGGTAATGCAATAGGCATATCAACAAGGTGGTTCATTCTCTGCTAACACTCAAGTCAACCCCAAAAAGCAATGTAAGGCCATTTTCATTAGAAATGGAAAGGAGGTTGGGCTAGGTTCTAAAGAAGAAGTTGAGATTAAAGAGAAGAAAAATAATGGAGAAGAGATCTAAGAAGAAGAAGTTGATGAAGAGATTGTTGTAGAAGAAGAAGAAAATAAAAATGAGGAGAAAGAAAAAGAGAAAAGACTAAAAGAGAAAGTTGTTTTGAAACACATTCCCTATCCTCATAACCCTTCAAGAAAAGAAAAGGATAGACAATTAGCTCGATTCAAAGACATATTCAAGCAACTTGAAATCAAGATCCCTTTTTCTGAAGCACTACAATAAATACCTTCATATGCTAAATTCATGAAGGAGTTCCTTGGTAAGAAGAAGAAGTACATAGAAGAGGAAATAATTGAAATGCAAGGGAATTGTAGTGCCATTATTCAGAAAAATCTTCCTCCAAATTTCAAGGATCCAAGTAGCTTCACCATCCCCTACACCATTCGAAATCATGATATGGGGAAAACTCTCGTTGACTTAGGGGCTAGCATTAATTTAATGCCCCTACCTATGCTTAAAAAGATTAGTGGTCTCGAAGCCAAGACAACAAGGATGACCTTGCAACTGTTAGATACGTCCATCAAATACCCCTATGGTGTAATGGAAGATGTGATAACTCAAGTAGATAAGCTCAAATTCCCAGTGGATTTTGTGGTGATGAAAATGGAGGAAGATGAAGGCGTACCTCTCATTCTTGGGAGACCATTCATGAAAACAGCCAAGGTTGTCATCAATGTGGATGAGGGAACGTTGAAACTAAAAGATGAGGATGAGGAGGTAACTTTCAATGTTTTGAAGTTGTGCAACAATCCAATGAAGAACATACTGATCTTGAGGCATAAATGAAGTCTTATGTGTAACCAATAGACCATGGAAAGATTCAAGGTTGTTTGATGGAGTTCTCATGAGCTCTGAAAAGGTTTTACACACCTCAACTCCTCTAGAGAAAGCTTTAGCCAATGCTTTTGAGACTCTCAATGATGAGGAGGAGAAAAAGATTGATGAGTGCTTGACCAATCTTGACATTGTGAAGGAAATTCTTGCTCATGAGGTGAACATTGAAGAATTGAAGATTGGCAACAAAGCCAATGAAGCAAAAGCTTAATTAAAGGTGTTACCTCCACACTTGAAGTATATGTTTCTTAAGGGGGCTAACAAAAAATCTGTGATCATCAAAAACTCCTTATTGTAAGACTTGAGAAAATTAATTAATTAAATAAATAATTAATTAATAAATGTGGGTAGTGGGATCCTTTATGGCATTAAATATTGATTGATGTGATGTGGAAAAGTACTAGCTCAAGTGGTTGAGAGTGCTTGATTATGTGAGAGGACTTAGATTCAAGTCCTATGTCACAAATTACTTGAGCGGTTGTGCATTGATTTGTTGATGAGCATGTTATGGGTTCAAACCTTGGTGAACCCAAATTTAACTCTCTTTTTTTCTAAAAAATTAGTTGAGGCATGAATGTGAAAGGGTAGAGAAAAACCCTAGCAGAAGGGGCAGCCAAGGGAGGCTGAAAAAAAATAATAATAATAATGGTCCGTGAATGGTAATTACAAGCATCATTAAATCAGATTCTCGTTTTTGGTCATTAACATAGCATTAAGACACTTTAAAAGGGGCAATTTTGGTGAGAGGAAAGGTTTTGGAGGGTTGTCATTGTTACCTATTGAGAGGAGAACGAATTTGAGAGAGGATTGAGAGAATTGAGAGGTTGTTTGGGGCTAATTGTGGGAGCACTAGGGGAAATCATTTTTCTATGCCAAGAAGAAGGATCATCATCTGTTCAAGTTTTTACGTAAGGAAATTCCAGGTTAGGGGAGCTGAAACCAAATTTTCATACTATTGTTGTATGCATATGATTTTAATGAGTTTATGCCATGAAATTCGTACTATGTAAGATGTGAATTATGGGTCTGAGTGTTGTGATGTTATATGATCAAAATTATGAACCCATTTTATAAGTATGATGGATTTCTACACTATATATGTTGTTATTGTGCAAATTGGGAATTTTTGGGGACCATATTAAGTCTAAGTTATGTTCATATGTTTGTTGCATTGTTTCAAATGATTGGTATGAATTGGAGTGTGATGTTGGGCACATTTGTTGGTGCTTGCATGCGTAAACAGTGTAGGAGTATGCAATTCTCGCTCAAACGAGCCAGGCTCGCCTAGGCGAGATTAGCAGAGACTCGAACATTGTTTCTGCTCGAGCGTCTCGCTCAGGCGGAGGATTTTGGTCTTGGGCGACAGGCCATCTCGCTTAGGCGAGTGTGCCTTGCCTAAGTGAGAACTCGTGAGTGTTGGGTGATTTTGTTTAGGCATCTCGCCCAGGCGCGAAGTCCAATTTTGGACGAAAGAGTGTCTCGCTAAAGCGAGAGTCCCTCGCCTAAGCGAGAATTTGAGGTTTATTTTGTGTGAGGTACTCGCTCAGGCGAGGTAACCTAGCTTAAGCGAGGTAGGCTTGGGTGCTTAGGCGAAGGCTTCAAGCTTAAGCGAAGGATGGAGCAATTGTGTGTTTCAAGGCAATCGATTATGCTGTCTCAGATTGGTGGGTGTTTGAATTGTGATGCATGGTCTATAAGGCTTCTAAGATATCTCAAAGGTGGGCTTGCTAGTGTTCCTTGAGTTATGACTCAGAACGTATCCCTTGAGTTGTGGCTCGGGATAGGCGTTAAGCACGTGGCATTCTCTGAGTTGTGGCTCGGAATGACGTCCCTTGAGTTGTGGCTCGGGTTAGCAGATGAACACGAGGAACTCTTGAGTTGTGGCTCGGGTTAGCGAGTGTTGCCGGTGTGAGTGTGCTGGTTGTGGTCAGTACAGATGGGTCCAGATAGACTGCCCTCCTCAGTACATAGCTGACGAGTTTGGTAGTCTTGGGACGTTACAGACTATGTTCGTATTGGGAACTCCACCTAGTGTTACGGTGTGTGATCCGTAACATGGTTTCCTACACGTGCTCTATCGGTTGTGGTCAGTAGGTGTGGCAGCAAGACATCTTGAGGTACTCACAAGAAGATGTAGAACACGGTCAACATGGTTGTGGCCATGTGGAAGGAAAGGATGAGATTCCTTTGATATTTTGGGATATCAAATCATGGTTGTGGCCATGTGAGATCAAAGGGTGGTTTTCCTTTGATGTACTTATGATATCAGAACATGGTTGTGGTCATGTGGGATGAAGGAAGGGAATGTTCTATGATATAATTAATTGGATATATAATTGTTTTATATACATATGATTGTTTGATATTAGCTCACCCTATCTGCTTGTGTTTGGCGATGATCGTGTACACGGTACACGGGAGCAGGTGATGTTGCAGGTGGTTCTGGTGAGGCATAGGCTCGGAGCGTGGGCTAGCTTGGGAATTTTCTCGGAGTTTTTATATTGTTTTATGATTTCAAATAAGTTGTAACTTTTGATATTACTAGACCTTTGGATAATTATAATAGTAATTTATTACATGGATTCTGGATTATTATTGGAGTAAATAAAAGTTTTAAATTTCTCGCATTTTTGGAAAATGATGTTTTATTAAATGAAGTTATTTATATTTTCTATCTGATATTAATTAACCCGTAATATCCGGTCGGGATGTTACACTTATCACCCTCAAAAGAAGAAAGGTTGATTGAGTTGCTGATGACTGTTTCACAACAACCATTTCCCAACAAGTGCACTAGTGCGTAATAATACCAACAAGTGTTGTATCCATAGGGATTTAACAAGTATATTGATAGTTTTATTTTTGGTTTTTTAGTTTGTGATAAAGAGTGCAAGTAAAAATAGATAATAGTAATTAGATTGAGTGATGTAGGGGTTATGAATTGATTTCATCTCATCTTCTTCTACTATACCATTACCATCTTGTTAACTTATTATGCAAATCATTCAATGTCTTGTGAGTACTCTTTCTATGTAGATCTAGCTTCATCCCTAATACACTAGAACCTAAGGACTTCAAATCCAGTGTAATTCCTCAACTTCTAGTAGAATGAATCCTTGTTTTAATATGCAAGACTCTCTCCTCCAACATCCCCTCTAGCTACTAAATAAGCACTAGTACAGGTATGATGACTGATTAAACCTTAGTTTGAGATTAGTCTTTCAAATCAATCCAAACTAGTGAAATAGGATGAGTCGTCAATTCATCCACATAAGTTGAGACCAGTCTTCCAACTCAAATCAAACCCGTGAAATAAGATGAGTGATCAAGTCATCATTAAGCATAAGTCAAACCACAAACAATTAAATGAAAGCAAAGATAAATATCCAAGAAGTAGAAGTATATAGAATCATAATTGATTACATCAAACATGAGCACGAGGGAGTTTAACTACTCATAGAATATTACAATGCAATTCCAACACATTTACACACAAGATTACACTAAGAGCATCTCTTGCATGCCTCATAGACCCTATTTTATACTACTACTACGTTTTTCAGCTTTAACTCAATTCCTAAAATGAAGACCCAATGTCTTTATTTATAGAAACTTTTGGCGGTGCTCTCACAAGTAAATTTCCTTTTCAGCTCAGTCCCTTGTCCCGATGCTTGGCACATGAATTTTCCTTCTTGGAAGGGTTTTCTTGGCTGCTCAACCTCATGGATTTGGGCTCCATGTTTCCTTGCAGAGAGGGTTTCCTCACAAGGCTCAACTCCATTTGTTATGCTCAGCCAGAAAGTCAAAATATGTTGTCTTGTTTTTTCTACTTCCATGGCTCAACTCTAGTATTGTGGCTCAGTTGCATACTTGATATTTTCTTTTATATTCACTGCAAAATAACAAAATATCACTAATATTCATAAAACTCCAATTCTAAATACCTCATTTTGTATCTTAAGCTAAGGAGGTTTGTTTTATACACAAATAGCACAATTTGATACGTGATAATTGTCAATTTCAAATAGAAAATTTACTTATTCTTAACACTTATTTGTTGCTAAAAGCCAATTCAAGAGACATTGGTTGGTCTATATCTGATCTTAAGGGAATTAGTCCCTCCTATTGTATGCATAGAATATTCATGGAGGAGGATTTGAAACCAATGGCACAACCTCATAGAAGACTGAATCACGTGAAGAAGGAGGAAGTGAAAAAGAGGTTTTGAATTTATATGCTGGAACTATCTACCCTATTTCAGATTGTGCCTGGATGAGTCTGATATAAGTGGTTCCCAAGAAGGGCGACATGATAGTTGTTTGCAATGATAAAAATGAATTGATACCCACAAAGACTATGACTGGCTGAAGGATGTGTATAGACTATATGAAGTTGAACAAGGTCATAAGGAAGACTCATTTTCCCCTTTATTTCATGGATCAAATGTTAGAGAGATTGGTGAGTCAAGCTTTCTATTGCTTTTTGGATGGCTATTCGAGTTATAACTAGATTGTGGTGGACCCTAAAGACCAAGAGAAGACAACTTTCACTTGCCCTTTTGGTATATTTTCCTATAGAAAGATGTCATTTGGGCTTTGCAATGCACCGACCACTTTTCAACGATGCATGCTGGCTATTTTCTCTGACCTTGTGGAGAAGTGCATAAAAGTTTTCTTTGATGACTTTTCAGTGTTTGGAAGCTCTTTTGATATGTGCTTGGCAAATTTGGAAGTCATGCTCAAGAGATGTGTTCAAACTAGTGGTGAAACTTGGACAAAAATTCAAGGGGGGGCGAAGTTATATTTTTATTTATAAATTATTTTTTCTAATTAAATAATGGTTTTCATTCCTCTCATCATTTTCTCTACTTAAAACAAACCACATGATAGTAGAATCCAACAAAATATGACAAATAATATATATGAAAGTGAAACATAAAGTTTATCATCAACAATAATATATTAAAAAAAGAAAAAAACACCTTTAGTCATAATGCTGCTCTACACTATTTTAATGACTTAAAATCTTCAATAATTGAATCAGAACTAAAGTTTGTTGCAATATCCCTTTCAATACAAATTATCATACTACTTGTTAAGAATTTAGCCTCCATCTTATTTCTCAACCTGTTCTTGATTATTTTCATTGGAGAAAAATATCTTTCAATTGTAGCAATAGAAACGGGAAGAGTCATGATATGGACCCCATTTTATATAAGTCATTCATACCTCGTCAATTTTTGGTATGTATTACCAAATTTGAGGATGTATCCCGAATCACGTTCTAAAGAATTTTCAAATTCATTATATGTAACTCTAGGAACTTTAGCGAGTTTTTTTTTTCATTTATCTTCAATTCTTGGATTCTCGCGAAGTTTCTCAAGTTTAGTTGACGTAGATATATTTTTTTCATCTTCATCACAAGTCTTCCTCTTGAAAAGAAAAATCAATTTTTTTATTCTTTATCATAATTTTTATAATATGAATTTGTCACCTCTCACCTATCTAGGAAAAGAAAAAATGATGAATACCCCAACCTAAATCTCAAAACCAAAACTCAATATTGTAAGAAAATTAACAACTTCTAAATGATTAGTTTCCCTTACCTTGAATATATTCATAATACTGCTCTTCCCTTACATAAGCTCTTCTCTTACACAACTTCAAAGCCTAAAATAACCCCATCTACACAAAGAAGAGTTTGATCAATAATTATATCATGTTTTTATTATCTATATCAAATAGAGATCTTCCTATAATGTAGAAAAGTCACATAGAAGAGGAAAACATATTGCTTCGAACAAAAAAAGGTAAAAAATCAACCTACTTAAAATAAGAAATTGTTCGGTCCAAAATGTTTCTTAGCTCCTTAATTTCGTCTTAGTGCAATTTGATTTTGAAAATGATGAGATATTGAGGATGAAAATTGAGATAGAAAAAAGATACGAGAAAGAGATGTATAGAGAATAGAGAAAGCAAATAAAAGAGAACAAAAAATAACAAAAGAGGAAAAATAAATAGTTTTCAATTTTTAGAAAAGCTTTTTTAAACCAAATTTATATAAATAATAAAATAATATATAAATATATTTTTAAAATATATATAAATTAAAAAAAAAAACATTAGGGGATCCGTGGCTCCCCCATCTTTAAAAGGACCGCTACTAGTTCAAACCAATCTCATTCTCAATTTGGAGAAATACCATTTCATGGTAACTGAAGGGATTGTCTTGGGCCACAAAATATCTTTCAAGGGCATTGAAGTTGACAAAGAAAAAGTGGATGTCATCGAGAAACTCCCACCACCAACAAATGTGAAAGGAATCCAAAGCTTTCTTGGACATGCTATAACTTTTATAAACATTTCATCGCAGATTTCTCAAAGATAACTAAGCCATCGAGTAATTTGCTCAACAAAGACACTCCTTTCAATTTGATGAAGAGTATTTAAATGTTGGGTTAAATATGTTTTTGGTCCCTCAAGTTTTAGTGAAATTTAGAATTAGTCTCTCATCAAAACTTTTGACCAATTTAGTCCTTTATCTTTCAAAATGCATGAATCTAGTCCTTTTAACCAAATTTTGTTAAGTTTATCTGACGTTTCAAGTGCATTTCATGATAGTATTTAAATTATTTACACTGTTTGACACAGTTTTGCTTCAATGTTAACTTAAATATTATCATGAAATGTGCTTGAAACGTCAGATAAACTTAACAAAATTTGGTTAAAAGGACTAAATTCATGCATTTTGAAAGATGGAGAACTAAATTGATATAAAGTTTTGATGAGGGACTAATTCCAAAATTCACTGAAACTTGAGGGACCAAAAACATATTTAACCCTTAAATGTTTTCAATCTTTGAAAAACCAGTCTAGTCTTTACACCTATAATCATTGCACCTAGCTAGGAAATTGGATTTGAATTTACGTGTGATGTAAGTGATTATGCGATTTGAACTGTTTTGTGACAAAGAAAAAATAAAGTTTTCTATTCCATACATTATACTAGTAAAGTTCTAAATGAACATCAAGTTAATTAGTTAAATGTATTGATCAATGTAAATAATTTTTAGATTATCACTCTCTCACACACCTATATTAATTACAATTAATAACTTTTATAATATTTTATTTTCACATCCAAAGTATTTGTTAACTTCTGACTAAATGACATAAATTATACAGAAATTATAAATTATCAATAAATTTTAATAGTATTAGTAAAAACACATGTGTTATGCGAACATGTGTTATTTCTTTTAATTTTAAAATTAAATAAAAATAAATTTTGTTATGAATAATTTTTTTATTAAAATTATTTAATCTAGTTTAAAAATAATTAATTTGAAAAAAAATTATAAGAATAAATCATATAAAATAAATAAAATAATTTTTTTAAATTAAAAGAAATTATTTAGATTTTTATGTTATCTTAATTGAATCGAAATCATTTTGTAGTGCTGTTCAAATAAATTTATATATAAATATAGATATATGGGTATAAATAAAGTATTTTACAATATCATTTAATAATTACTTTAAAATTCATATTAATAATTAATATTAAATTGATTAAAATATTTTACATTTAAAATAAATTCATTTATTAAATTAATTTATTATATTTTTTCTTTATCTTAAATATAAATATGTTTTATTATTATATAGTGTAGTACTGTCCGAATACCAATAATGCCTCAGTACCAAACATAATTGAATAGTTACGATATTCAAATCCCTCTGGCTTTTCTGGTCTCTCCGCCAATGTTTTTCTCCGTCTTCACTGCACTAACTCACATTTCTTTACCAGCAATGAATGAAATTTGAATTTTCGCAAACCTAGAATTCTGCATTTCAATTTCCCCTTTCTCCGATGGCCACGGCTGCATTCAAATCCACCACCAAGAGAACACCTGTGGGAGCCTCCTCCGCCGACGACTCCGCTTCCTCCTCCTCCCTCCACCACCGCCGCTCCCGGAGCCTCAGCCGTCCTGCCCGCCACTCCTTTCTCTCTCGCGACGACGACGGCGGCGCCGATCGCCGCACTCCGAAAGGCCGCTTCGTCAACACTGTCCGCGGCTCCGTCTTCCCGGAGATCAGCCTCGACGATCTCGCCATCGAGTTCTTCGAGTCCGGGAATCGCGGCCGTTTCGGCGGTTCCAGAACCTCCGAGTCGGAGGCCAGTCCCGCCGTCGCCGGCGCGTCGCAGCGGCGAGGGAGGTCCGTTTCGAGGAAGAGTTCCGGAGCCGGAGATGATAGAAGGAGCAGTGTTGGCGGTGGTGGTGGGGTAAGACCGGTAGCCGATGCGAATTCGAGAAGACGGAGATCGGTATCGGTGGTTCGGTATCAAATCAGCGATTCCGAGGTATTCCAGTGAACGTATTTGATTTGCTATAGTTTTATGATTGGGTTTGATTTCAGTGTTGGTTATAAATTCGAAGTAAATAATAATCCGTTGTACGCCGTTTAGGTGGAGAAATTAGTGTTCTTGAGTTATTCTGTGTAGGTAATGGTTGCTCAAATTTTAATATCTATTTCGAATCGTTTAATGGGTTAGGTGTCAGGGGGACAATATTTTCGTAATATATTGTTTTTTTGTGGTTTTAAGTTATTTGGGAAGTAGAGTGAAGACTGAAGAGGAGAATGAAATGAAAGGACTGAAAAATTAGTAACGATTTTCCGCTACATTTGTAATGCTAGGACTCACCTCATTCCTAGCGTAATTTCCCCTCTTATTTATTTCTCAAACTAGGCACTGTTAGTTGCATATTTGTTTCTGCTGGTGAAATCTATCTATCCAATCTAATTCGTTTTATAATGTCATTTAAGCTTGTTGGAAAGAGTGAACGATCTTTTTAATAGCTGAAAAAATGGATCTAGCTTCCTTTTACAGTGAAAAAGAGAATTTACTTTGAATACAACTGGTGGACCATATAAACCATTATGGTAGGTCCTTGGATGACAAAATATAGTACTGTTGCTTTCCATGCTTGGGGGAATTCACTTTTGCTTTTAGAGAGATTGATATTGTTTCAAAAAAAGTGCTGTTGATTTTTGTGTTTCAAAAAAAAAGAGGTTGATATTTTTTTTTTGTGTGTAATTGCCATCGTTTTCTTTTAACACAAAAACTATTTGGCTAAGTCAGCCATCTAATCTGTTTGATTGGTCAGAGCTCATGTTTTTAAGTGTTTTACTTAGTATATTATTTGATAATATTGTTGTTTTTGTTTTTGTTTTTTCATTTAAGTTCAATGCTTAAATTATTTATAAACTAAGAGATCTAGCTCAAGCTGTTCCGAGTTTCTTTTGATAAAACTGGATTTTAGAATCAAATACCAACCAGCCTGCTTTGCTTGCACTCTAAAATTACCATCCCCTCCTCAATTGGGTGATTAGCGCCATTTATTATGGTTCTCTTTAACTTCACTAAAAAATCATGTATTTATGCATGTACATATCTTGCATGATACAGAGTGACCTTGATCAATCTCAGAATTCTAGAAGTCGTTCAAATCTGAAAAATACTGATGTTGGGAACAAGCTTATGCATAAGCCAGTTGCTTCAGATCAAAGACCAGTGCTCAGAAAGTCCCTTAGTCAGCGGGATTTGAGGGCGTACGATGGCTACTCTGTAAGTGTGATCATTTTCAGGATTATACTTGTTTATATCTTGCTGTGGAAGCTTGTAGCAGTAATTCTTCCTATGAAAGTATCCATAAATTGAAGCTCATATGTTATGTTTAGGAGAGTGAAATGGTAATCTTTTCTTCTATTGTTTGGATGTTACAAATAAAGATAGAGGGATTTGACAGGAATTTTGAAAGTCAAAGTATAATTAAGAAAAGAAGATAAAGGTTAAAAAGAAACTTACTAAGATTTCAGGGTAGTTGGTTTGAGAAAATGTTTTCTGTTATTAGTTTGTATAGCAAACGTTAACAATAAGAATTAAACATAGAGAAAACAATGTTAAGATGAAGAAAATAAGTTGTCCTTTATCAATGAAGGTTATTTTAACTCCCTGTATAAAGTTTTGAAAACAGAAAACAAGGGCTTATAAAAGGTGGTATTCAGTCTTTTCTAAAATTCGTCAACAACATCATTTTTTGTATTTTCCCCAAATTTGAGATTGCCTCTGTCTCTTTTCAGAGTCATTCATCTGTTCTCACGGATGATGAAGCAGCAGCGGCTCACTCTAATAAGAGTGGAATTGCGAAACAACGGGCAGTTTATGCACAAAAAAAGGTTGAAGAGTTACAGTGGTGCAAGAGAACTGTCTCAGTTTGATGAATTTTGCTTCATATTCTTACTTATTTTAGAAATGTTCAGGTGTCACTTACTGATATTGATAAAGGACTGCACAAAGCAAAGCAGAAAGTATTAAGGAATATGGAACCTGAACAGGTTCGTGAAACATGTTTTTTTAATTAAATCTGCTTGTTTGTATTGTATAGTCTCTACCATGCTTTAGCATTGTTATGATTGCATCCTCTGCTCATTTTTAGGCTGTGGTAAAACCGAGGACCTCCACTTTATCCGCAGGTGATCACTTGTTATCAAGCAATTCTTCTATCAGAAGTAGCTACGAAACTGAACTGGAACAGGTAATAAAATTTCAAATACAATAAAAATTCTTTCTTTCGTACTGATGACAGCTTTTTATTGAGTTGTATGAGTGTCTGGGTAATAGTCTTTGCTGACTTCATAACATAATTTTCTATTGCGCTAGCTTTTTATTGTGAGAGGGGCGGGGGAAGGCGGTATACTTTTAGCTGGGAAGCTCAACCATATGCGGTTTTACTAGAAAATCAAATTATTAATTAAACTCTGCAGTGCAAAAAAAAGTATTTTTCTGCAGTTTAAACTATGGTATGGAAACTTGCACCTCTGTAATGTAAACCAAACATCTTTGCTTTGTTACTGTGTTGCTGTGGGGGGCACACATTTGTGAAATACTTAATTTTTTATATGGATTTAGCAAACTGAGTATTAGACTCTTGTGTTTGTTTTGTTCTTCTTACATTGCACATGGCGGAGGTCCAATAAGCAGAAACAAGCACACCAGACCATTCTGGAGTAGTAACTCCTGTTGCAAACTTAGTTATCTTTGGATATCTAACGGTGGGTGAAACGAAATGAAATAGAAAAAAATGGAGTCAAGTGAAATAAAGTTATCATTAATGTAAATAAGTTGTTCCATCCCATACTTCGGCTCTCAATTTTAAGATGAAGAAAAAGAGGATGGATTCCATATCCATCAAGGTTTATATCATTCCATCCTATTTTTAACACATCCAAAAACAATGGAACCTAATATGATTTCATTTTGTTCCACTTCATTCCATCACTTTCTATCAATCCAAACATTGTAACTTTCCATTAATGTCACAAGGAAGGTTAGACCACTCTCATTGCATACCTTGGACTGTTTTGAACACTGAAATATGCTGTTTGCTGGTAGAAGTTATTTGACCAGAGAATCATATTTTTCCTTTTTTTTGGTTTAAAATTACAGTCAGAGAAGCGAAAACAGGAGTTATTAGCTGAAATAGTGTATGAGGAGCAGCGAGGCAGAGAACTTTCTAAGATTGTTAATGAATTGATTCCTGCCAAGGAGGACAATCATATACAAAATCCATTGAGAACCAGGAAGGTGCTTATCTCTATTGTGCTTCTAGTTCTGATAATGATAATATAATTTTACCAATATTAGACTTTCTTCGTGAAGGAAGAGATGATGAATTAGTTGTTTTGATTTATTTGAACAGTGTTATTTATGTATTTTTGTTTCTCTGTCCAGAGAAGCAATGACAGAAGCCGAGTGTCAATGCGCTTGACCGAGGAGGCTGAGAGATATATTGAGGATTTTATTTCAAATGTTGAAGATACAGATATTTCATCACTTGATGGTGAAAGGAGTGATGCAAGCTCATCCATTGGAGGACTAATAAAACCAGAAACAGTTAATAGCCTTCCCGTCACTGTGCCTAGATCTCTTCCTGTTTTGATGGATGGAGTTACATTGCCATGGTTGCAATGGGAAACAGGGAATGATGCTTCTCCTATGACAAGCCTGAATAAGGCACGTATGGCAGTCACTCCGAAAACTTCAAGTTCTACTCAGGTAATCAATTTTCTCTCAAATTGTTCCATTAAATGTGTCTGAGATTGAATAATTTGTGGAAGTAACATGACCATATGATAATTATATGTTGTATCTTCACATGTGACTTTCATATATTTCACGGTCTCGCTTAAATTTACTGTTTAGAGAATAGCTCTGGAAAATTTGTATGATTCTTTTAACCATCATCGCATCGTCATTTTATCAGGACATTTACCCACATATGTTGCATAATCTGGTTGGAGTTACCGAATAGCAAAATTAAATTCAAGGGATCATTATACAAAATTGCCATTGATATGGGAAAACTTTAAACTACGCCAACAATTGTTGACCCTTATATTCTTATGTCTATACTTATTTTTACCTCCTTTTATATTACTTGGGTTGCTAAAATTTGTTCATGGGTGATAGGAAAACATCAAAGTAGAAGATCAAGGTAGCATTTCTATTAGCAGTCGTGGAAGCTGGAGCCCTGATTACCTTCAGGAGTATGTTGGAAAAGATGTATACAGTAAATTTGGAGAAGCTTATTGTTACACGGAGCAGTCATTAACAGGTAAATCCAAAGGATTAAGGTATGACATGGATGATTACCTCAAAGTTAAAAGCAATGAAGATTTGTTGATTGAGAGTTGGATGCAACGGCGTAGAATTAATTCAGGCAGTCTCCTATTGTGTAGCCTAAGATTGTTTTAGACATGTTATGTTTCTGAAGAATGGCCATTCCTTCTTCTCATTTGGTATGAATTCTATGTACAGATAATTGCTATTGATCTAGTTATGCTTCTATATATAAGTTATTGATGAATGATGAGCATAATGCGTGAAGTCATTATTTTTTAGATTTATTTATTTATTGCCAGAAATAGTAGATACTATCTTTCCATGCAATGCTGTTTTCTGCAGCACCGCCACTTTATAGTGCATAAGTATTTATATACCAAAGTTTGATGAAGAATTTTAAATTAGATTGTGTAAATAAATTTTTTACTTTAAACTACTCTATTCTTTATTCTTTATTTATTATAAACACGTTTATAGATGCACTGAAAATGACTTTTCACAGTTAGACTACTGAATTCATACTTCTAAATTTGATTGAAAGAGTTTATCTAAAACTATTTTTATTTAGGAAAAAGCAAATATTGGCTTCGGTAGTGTTTTTGTTGGAAATCATATGAAATTGTTAATTGTTTTTTGTTATCATGGGTTGAATTATGTTCTTGAAAGAGACTGAAATTTATTAACAAAATACGAAGTTATTGATTCTTTAAAGGGTTACATTTATAATGTTACTTTAACAAACAACTTTACTAAATACTTATAATTTAATAAGTTAGCTAATAATTTGAAGTTATTAACTATTAACGTTCGATTACTTTCTTACTTTTAGTTTTTATTAGACTTTCAACATTATTTTATAAACATAATTTAATTAGAAAACACTTTCCCCCTAAGTTGAAATAAAATGGGAAAGTTTATCTCTTTTTATTTTTTATATCACGTGATTTTTTATGTAATTAATAAATTTATACTAAAAAAAGGAATAATATATTACAATTTTTTTTATGTACACTTCATCTATTTCTTTCTACCATCATATTTATTCAGCTCCAACTATGAAAATAAGAGAGTTTGTCAAAGAGATATATTTTAAGATGGTTGATTATGCTTAAGTGGTTAAATTAACCCCAAAAACTAGTATCTGTACAAGTAAATTTAAATTCGGCTTTATATTTTTTCAAATATGTGTGATTTTTTTTTACAAATAGAGAAGCTGTTACAATTGATTAAAGACGGCATTTTGAAAAAAAAAATGAGAAAAAAAATTCTAATGTTACTTCTACTATATATCTAAGAAAATGTTAGGATAATAAAGTTACTGAATTAGACATTCCCGTTCATTGACACGTGTGCTAGACTAAAGGTATTTTGGTCATTTTGGTGTTGTAGTGTGTTTGGCGGTGCAGAGTGTTAAATGATGTGATGGACATTTGTTGTGACATTTGAAAATTCTTCTTCTCCAAGGCAAGTTACCTGCGTCGTTCTTCTCCAGGTATCCTTCTTTTCCCTTCCTCCTTCTTCTCTATTTCTTCTTCTTCTTCTTCATTCCTTTCTTAGTTCTGTAAGTTCATTTTCTTTAACTTTTGAACTACATTTTATCTGTTGATCGTTGTTGTTGATATTTTTTTTTAAAGTTAAATATTTTGTATTTAATGTTTTTTGTTCTTGATGCATCTTTCTTCTTTATCCATTGTTTTTGTACTTCGTCATTGTGTTGTATTATCTTTTAAAAGACGTTTATAGAAGTTTCTTTTTGTTTTAGATATTATTTGTTCATCGTTCTTAGAAGACGTTGTGATGTTTTTCTTGAAAAGAAATTTCTAATGTTTTTTTTTGTTCATTATTTTGTTCCTTTTTTTTTGTACTTCGTCATTGTGTTGTATTATGTTTTAAAAGACGTTATAGAAGTTTCCTTTTGTTTCAGATATTATTTATTCATCTTTTTTGGAAGATGTTGTGATGTTTTTGTTGAAAAGAAATTTTTTTTGTTATTTTCAGGACTTTTTTCTGTTCATTTTTTCAGTTGTATATGATTAGAACATATTGAAGAAGATTTTGTTGTGATTTTGTTGAAGAAGATTCGTACCTTGATATTTTGTTTACTTTATTTTTGTTTTCTTTATTTGAAGTCGTTGTGTCGTTGGTTGAAACTTAACACCTAATTTTTGTCACGTATTAGATGGCAAAAAAATTTGATATGATCAAGGATATTGATGGAAGAAAGGAAACGTTGAAACTTGCTGTTAGAATCGTAGATTCGTGGTATGTTGAGTCCTGGGATTCCAAACGAAGTATGGAAATGGTTCTGATGGATCAAAAGATAATGTAAAGTACCATATTTTAGCATGTTGTACATTTTATTTTATTAGATGACAACTATATTTAACCATATATGTTTTAATTTGTTGTTCAGGGTGATGTTATTGTTGCAATGATTAAGAAGGAAGATATGGGTGTTTGGGAAGAGAAGCTAAAAGAGGGTGAAACTTACATAATGCATAACTTTAAACTGTTGAAGAACAGAGCTCAATATAGAGTTTGTGAGCATCCATTTAAGCTGTTGTTTATAGGAGCAACGTCTATACGACCACAACCCATTGCAAGCATACCTAGAAAGCTTTGGAAGTT
>Ga0209589_1006536_pt1 | contig 19230 bp, 10 predicted proteins | sample CowpeawhiteBW_FD_187525 | JGI IMG/M metagenome (GOLD analysis project Ga0209589, IMG submission 187525) | Root nodule microbial communities of legume samples collected from California USA - Cow pea white BW (SPAdes) (version 2) | ecosystem: Host-associated > Plants > Roots > Nodule | place: USA... | reverse complement strand
ATATATATATATATATATATATATATATATATATATATATATATATATATATATATATATATATATATATATCCACATTATTCAATAAGCTAATGCTCTATTTGTTACGATTTAATCAATTTCTAGAAAAACTCCACTCATTTGTTAGTTTTTGAAAGTGATTCGAAGACTAAAATGTATAAATTAATTAAATCAAAAAATAATTTTCACAAAAATCAGTACATTTCTTTAAGAAATACTATTTTTTATAGTTTATAAATAAATACTTAATTTGGTTAAGAGATAAAAAATTGTCGAATTTAACTAAAAAATTAAAATGTTGTGAACATATTAAGGGTTTTACGAGTAAGTGTGCTTGACTAAGGAATTAGAAGAAAAAAACTTTTTTAAAAAAAATTGTTTAAAAAAACCGCATTAAAAGTCACAAAAATAATATACATTATCATACATCCAAATAAAAAATCCTCTTAATTTCTTAACTAGTGATAATATAATACCCTTGAGATTCTTATCCACATTTATTTCATTCTATTTTTAATTCTTTTTGGAAAAACTTTATTTTTTTATCTGCTATTTTTAAAATTTAAGATATTTTTAATTATTTTCCTTTGTTATATTCTTACTTTACTATCTAATTTTTAATTAATTGACATGTATATTTTTTATCATATAAAAATAAAATTTTGTTTCTGTTTAAATAAGATAAGTAAAATTTTATTATATGTTCTTATTTTGTATATAGAATAAAAAAACAATAAAGGAGGAAATTGAGAACAGTGATGCAAGGAATCGGCCAATGAAGTCACACATAATACCTAATCCAACTAGATCAAGATCCGAGATTTTTGACCTTGTAAGTTGTGTCACGTGCCAAATAAATACTATTAAATCTAATTTCTCTCCTAATATTTTTTTTTTATTTGACGCTGCATAACAGTTTGGAAAGAGAGCCTGACAATAATCAGTTATCAAGAAAAAATTATATTCTTATTTTCACTTAATTTCCTTTCTAAACATATTCTCATTTTATATATAAAAAATGGCTTATTACACATTTTTCATTTTAGTTTTGAGTCAAAGCAATGGCCAATCTATAATTTTTAGAGATTTGTTTTCCGATTCAACAACTGACATGACTACACCTAAAAACTCATGTGTCAATGTAGCCATTTACTTCAATTAAATATTCATAAATGTTAGTGTCACACTCTTTAACACACTCTTTGTAACGTAATTTTAATGTAGCCATTTACTTCAATTAAATATTCATAAATGTTAGTGTCACACTCTTTAACACACTCTTTGTAACGTATTTTTATTAACTAAAATTTGTTAAAAATTATAAAATCATTAAATAAATAATGAAAGCAACGTAATTCTGCCATTTTAAATTTTTCTACGAATAATAAAGAATATAGTAAAATCTGTATTTGCATTCCTTATTTACTATAACTATGCAGGTTTAAGATGAATTTTACATATACGAAAGAATATTTGATCGTATAAAATAATACTATATTTGAACTAAAAATATCTTTATTAAATGTTTTGATCTTAATTTTTAAAGAAAGATGATTTTTTAAGATGAATTTTAATAAGAGTGAAATATATGAAAAATTGAGAAGAAAGAGCCAAAAGTCAAAGGAAAGTTGTTGAATGATGTAAAATAAAGGCTTAAATATTTTATGTCATCATTTTCGTAGTGTTTATTGTGTATGGTTCTCATTTTGACAGAATGTTTAAAATGATCATCATTTTTATCGAATATTTACAATGGTCATCATTTTCGCAATTCGTGTTTTATTTGGTCCTTTTTTGTAACGCCGTTTAAATGATTAACAGAGCATTGTACAGGTGACACAGTTTGTATTAGGGTGTGTTACGTGTAGTATACATGTGTGGCAATCAGAGATTTGAGGTTAAATAAGTGAGCTAGGGTTTTGGTAAGGAATGTTTGGGCAAGTTGGTGAGTTTTGACAATCTTGTTCCTCCATTCCCAATTGGTGTTGCTGCAATCTTCTTCTTCCTGCAATCCTATTATATAGGTATGTTACGGTCTCAATCATCTTCCTTTACCTCTAGTTGTAATTGTTGAAGGCAACCATGTTGTATCACTTCGTGCACTGTTGGTGGTTCAACGAGAAATGGTTGAAACGGCGTGCCATATGTACAGTACACGTAATACACCCTAATACAAATCGTGCCACCTGTACAATGCTCCGGTTAATGATTTAAACGGCGTTACAGAAAAGGACCAAATAAAACACGAATTGCGAGAACGAGGACCATCTTAAACATTCGGTACTAATGAGGACCAGTTGAAACATTCTGTCCAAATGAGGATCATCCACAACAAACACTACGAAAATGAGGACCAAAAAGATATTTAAACCTAAAATAAATAAGAAAAGAAGTGGAAAATAGGTGAGTTATTTGATTAACAAGATTTCACATGGAATTAGTGCACTAACGGATTAAGGTTAATTAAAAGAATTATTTTTATCGCTAGGTGCATATAAAGAATTACATCCACACATAGAATGTTTTGACTTTTTATTTTTTTTGTTTACAACTACTTAAACCCTAAAGTTTAAAAATCGAATAATTTTCTATAAAATAAAGATTTATTGTCTTAAATTTATTTATTTGTAATAATACTGTCATTATTATCAATACTTGGTTTAAATCTTTACCAATACAACTCTTCTCTTCTGTAATTAAAAATTTATAATCTAGAAAGAAGAAAACAGATAACGTTGTAAATAAAACAAACATAGCTTCTAACTTACTTCTGATAAATAAAAATGAGTATTGATACCACAGAGAGGGCTAATTATCCAGTGTTTCAAGAAGGTGAAGCTTCCAATGTTGGTTCCAGCTGCGAATCAACACGCATACAGAGAACAAATATCTGCAATAAAATAACCAGTTAACCACTACCAACAGCTTCAGAGTAGATAGATCACTATATTCCAAAAAGTAGAAAGGGGTTAGAAGCTATTTAGCAAAGCGTTTGTTCATTAATCAAGAGTTTGGCCAAGTACTTCTGAAGTTTGACAGAGACATCGGAGATGTACGCCTCAGGAAACATTCCCAAAGGTGCGTTCTTGTTACCCCTCACTCTGTTTCTCATCGTGCTACTCCTTCCTCTGCTCAGAAACTTCATGCAACCATCTTCAAACACTTTTCCCACCACCAACTTGGAAACCAACCAAACCAAAAAGTGCAACATTTTTTCCGGAAATTGGGTCCCATATCCCCAGCAACCTTACTACTCTAACCAAACCTGCCCTTTCATTCTAGACCAGCTTAATTGCATCAAGAATGGAAGACCAGACACAGATTTTCTCAAATTAAGGTGGAAACCTCATGATTGTGAGCTCCCACTATTTGATGCAACACAGTTCCTGGAACTGGTACGAGGAAAGTCTATCGCCTTTATCGGAGACTCAATGGGAAGAAATCAACTTGAGTCTTTACTGTGCCTAATAAATACTGTAAGTAAGCAATTCTATCCTTTGAATTACAATTAGATTATTTTTCCCCTTTATTGATTTTTTGGACTGTGATTACTCTATCAGGTTGCACATCCTGAGGATATTACAGCGAAGCATACATCATATGATGACATATTTTTCAGATGGTGGTTCGTGGCTGATTACAATTTCACTGTCACAACACTGTGGTCGCCCTTTTTAGTAAAGTTCAATGACTCCGATCCCAGTGGTCGTGCTTACTACAGCGCCACCAAGCTTTATCTAGACGAGGCAGACGAGGCATGGAGCAGCAAAATCAAGAATTTTGACTATGTGGTTTTCTCAACAGGACAATGGTTCTTCCGACCGTTAACATTCTACGAAAAAGGGCAAGTTGTGGGGTGTCAAAAGTGTCAGAACTCCACAGAGCTGAACTTCTACGGCTACAAGAAGGCGTTCCAAACAGCTTTTAGAACGCTGAGAAACATTGAAGGGTTCAAAGGGGTGGCGTTTTTGGTGAGCCACTCTCCGGAGCACTTTGAGAACGGGGCGTGGAATGAGGGAGGGAGTTGTAACAGGACAAAGCCGTTTAGCTTGGAAGAAAAAGGGGTGTATGAAAGTGGAGACATTGTGAAGGCCTTGCATGAGATTCAAGTGGAGGAGTTTAATGCGGCAAGAGAAAAGGGTTTGAGGTTTGGTTTGATAGATGTAACTGATGCAATGGTGGTGAGGGCTGATGCACACCCCAGTAGGTTTAAGCCTGGGAATAAGAAGGTTAATGACTGTGTTCACTGGTGCCTACCAGGTGCCGTTGACACTTGGAATGAGTTTTTGCTGTATTTGATGAAATTGGATGGTGAAAAACATAATACCATGTTGTGATCTTGTCAATGTTTTGCATTGTTGGGGGTGATTTTCAACGATCACCAAATGGTTCAGGAACAAGGATAGTTTAATTATTAGGGATGCTTCTTGTAAGTTATAACTGGTCAGAGTTGCTTGGCCTGGCTAGTTAATACCATTTTTGTTTTGCTCTCAAATCAAGGTGCGTACGATTTCTAACAAGACTGTGTTTGATATTCCAGAAGTGTATTTATCAACATTTAATCGAAAAATTTTCTTTTTGCAGTGGTCTAAAATGTTCTCTGTTTGGGATTTCTGGTATTTGTATATTTTAATTAGTGTTTTCTATGAATGGAGAGAGTGTAATGTTCAGGTTTTGTTTTTAGAAAATACATTTTTGTTTGGTCCAAGAAAAACTTTGAACATTTTCCAGTTTTCCAGGGACTTGACCCTGTCCACCAAATCTATGATGTCTTAATTTAATCCTTGAATATATTAAAAGAAAGTTCAATAAATTGTAAGTGACAGATAACCTAATAAACTCAACTGCCCCAACAAAGAGGCTCATATATGGTGAAACAAGTATAGTTCCAACTATGGCAATATGTTTAAAGAGTGGGTGTAGAAAAATGGTGCTACTGTCTTGTACAAGTACGTGAAGCAAATAAGCGCATTTTGCGATAATTAGGAAAGATTGATGCAAGTTGTAATGAGAAATTAGAATGAGTCCATCAATCATTATGAAGCACAAGATCCTCGATATTCTTCGTCGAACACGTGCTAACTCTATTATTATATTGGGTATAATAGTTAGATCACTGAGTCACTGCTTGAGCAGAGCATAGAACAGAGTGTTGCAACGCAATTACCAAGGCAATGAATACCGACACAGGGTTTCTGAAATCTTTTCGAACGGAAAACTGTTTAATTTTTTTTTTTTACCAAAATAACGTACTATTAACACCATATGTATAGCATTTTATTTTTTATTATTATTGTCGAAAGAAAGAATAGGTTAAAATTCGGTAGTCTATCATAATTTTTCTAAATAACTGAAATCGTAGAAAATTTCAATTTTTCTTAAACGAAAAAAATATTTTTTATTTTATAATAAAATTAATATTCTATTTCTTCACCTATTTTATTTAATAAATTTATTAAAAATATGAGACCATTTTAATATAATTGTATACAAACATGTTTTTTTTTGTTTTTCTTAATTTATGTTTAGAAGTTTTAAAATTGGATGGAAGCAGTATAAAGTTTACGAGAAAATTAATAGTTGATTTATGTTTCATATAAAAAATATATTAACTATTTTAAATTTCTATTCATAAATATCAAATTCACTGATAAATTTTAAAACCATTATTCACACCCGATTCGTCGTCATCTATCATAGAGCTCTTTGGTGTGCATCTCATTTCTTGTAGCTTGTCAGGGACAGTCCTTCCAACTCTTCATAAAGAGTGCAAGTAATTAATCGTAATTAATTTTTTTTTATTTGGAAGATAATCAAATTTAAAACCTCTATCTTAATTTCATCCTTCAAATTAAAATGAACAAAATAGGCACTTTAGGAATTTTAGTTATTAACTTACTTCAAATGTTCTGACTTTTACCATGAATAAGAGAATAATTTAAAACCGTATATGTTTTATGCAGATCATACCAATTTTGCACCTCAACTCAAAGAAATTTTAATCTCAAATAGCAAAGTATCAAATTGTCAACAAATTCAAAGCAACTCATAGATTGGGACTGGGGTGGTATTCCACAATGATACTTTACCAAAATACATAAAAATCAAAATACTAAATAACTGCTAGAGAGAAAAAAGAACTATACATTTTATAACTGTCATGATATAATAGGAAGAAAAAATAAATAAAGGAAAACAATGGACGTTGATGGAATATTTAAAAATTATAAATGTATATGTATATGTATTATTATTTTTTTAATCTAAGTATATCTAATATATTTCTGAAAGTTTCATACATGTCTTCAATATGTTCTCACTCTTAACGAACATAATAAAAAAAAGTGAATTGAACGCTAATTAATTAGAATTATAAGGAATAACATAGTTATAAAATAAAAATAAACTTACTCTGTACCAAAATTACATGTTGTGCTTTCGTCTATCTGGTATGACATGTTTGTAAAAAAATATAAGAAATAAAATTAGAATTCAAGAGAGGAAATGTAAGGAGGTGTGTGAAGGGGTGATTGAGTTATTGTCTTTATTTAATTTTGTAAATGATTTTTGTTTGGATAAAATAAAATAAAAAGTTTCGTTGTTATTTATCAATAACTTAACATATTGTTAGATACTCCATTATGGGTAAAGTAGGTTACATTACATGTGGTCCATTTAACAAACGGACCAACCCAATTTGATTAATTAGGATACACATATCACGATCTCCCTCAAATTCTATCTTCAATCCAAACAAACAATAAAGTTGGGCCATGAACTCGTTTATAACCACCTTAGCAGAGGCAAACTGTAGTTAGACAATGACAAAGATTAATACTAAAAAATAAATCTTATAAGATTATTTCTTAAGAAATAATTTTGAAAGGACCGTGATAAAAAAAAAAGAAAATCGAAAGCATGACTTAAATCGAATAGACTTCTTACCAAAAACATTTTTATTTGACTTAACATCAAATTAATCCAAATTAAATCACATTAATACGAGAACTGTTAGGCTGATTCTGACCTCTAATTTATTTAAAGTCGCACACTCAACCATTAACAGTGTTTATATAACCGAATGGTTCTGCGTCAAAAGCACCCGTAAAAAATTGAATAGAAAAAAAGTAACCATATCTACGCTATTTTGACTTTAAAGACAGAATTGAAAAAAAAAAATTAATCCAAACTATAAATAAACTCCTCACGATGTTAATCTTTATCTTCACATTTTGCTAATGTTTTCTATGATGACTAAAGTATACGGATTATATACATAATATTCAAATTCAAATATAAAAATCAAACTAAATAGTTTTTAAACATTGAAATAATTTTTAAATTTAATTCTTAACATTAATAAAATATTTCAAAGATTAAAAGGGCGACTGTTTTCTATTTAAAAATAAAATGTAAGAGATTTTAATTCATTTATATATTGTGAATTAATTTTATATTTAATTTTTTTACTTTGCTAATTTTTTGTATATATATTGAAGCACTTGGAAATAGACTTTAAGTTAAACTCAATTTTATAAATCGGTTTGTAAGGTTATGTTTGCAACTTGAGGGAGATTATACATTAATGGATGATTTGATAGTGGGTAGAACAATAGATCCAACAAATATCAAATTTGGGTAGGATGACTCTAACCCTAAGATTTACACTTACTTATATATTATGAAATTGTCTTATCTTTAATCAATTTAGGATCTCCAATGATTAAATAATTAAATTACTTTAAAGATCGTTTAGAAACAAAATAATCAATAATTAAAATTCTGTCAATTCTTTGTTGGCTGGGTATATTATCAGAGTTTAATATATGGTCATGACAGAGAACCTAATCTAATAAAATAAAGCACAGTAATAAAAAAGTACAAGCAAAATCCTCAATATTCTTCCTTTACAAGTGTCAAGTATCTTATTATTGTTACTATTATTTTCCCTCTTATAGTTTGGTACAGAGGGCCATGTAATCAGCAAGACGGTTCTAACTAACCTGTCACAAATTTTATTTTTATGATACATTAATTGTAATTGCACCATTTCAATAACCAGGAACATTGTTTAAGGAACGAGGACCGACACTGTGCTAACAACTATATACATAAACATTTTGAGAGAAGTTTATTAGTTTTCCACCTATAGTTTTTATCAGAAGCATGAGGTATTGGAGGTATTGAAAAGCAATAATGCAGCAAAAAGTTATTCCGAAAGGAGCGTTGGCACTACCACTGACCCTGCTATTGGTGGTGCTGTTCATTCCTCTGATCATAAACTTGCATGAATCATATTCTAATCTTTATTATGGTGGCAGTTTGGAAAGCGCAGAAAATTTTAGCTGCAACGTATTTTCAGGAAACTGGGTGGCTTATTCTGGAGGGCCTTACTATGACAATGAAAACTGCCCTTTCATAACGTACAAGCAAAACTGCTTCATGCATGGGAGACCCGACAGGGAGTTCCTCAAATGGAGGTGGAAACCTGACGAATGTGAGCTTCCACTGTTTGATGCCAAAAAGTTTCTGAAGCTTGTTCGCGGAAAGTCCATGGCTTTTGTTGGAGACTCAATTGGGAGGAACCAGATGGAGTCATTGTTGTGTCTCTTAAATAGTGTAAGTTTCTTATCCATTACACTTTTCTTTTCTGTCTTAAAGCATTTTAAATTATCAACCTTGACGGATTGAAACATTTCGTTGTCTAACTTGGTAATTCGATGCAAAAGTTCACTAGTTGTGGATTTCTCTTTTTTATGAATTATCAGTGCTTAATTGGAAAGAGGAAAAAAATTAACATTTAAATATTCAGGTGGCTCGTCCAGAGGACATTACAGACAGATACACATTGAACGATGACAAATATTTCAAATGGTGGTTCTACGCACACTATAACTTCACTGTTGCAATCCTGTGGTCCCCTTTTCTGGTGAAATCCAGTCAAAAATACCTGAACGACACTTCTTTCGTCAACGCCGAGAACCTTTACGTGGACGAAGCAGATGAAGCTTGGACCACCCACATTGCAAATTTCGACTACGTTATTTTCTCAGGAGGACAATGGTTCTTTCGACCACTAACGTTCTACGAAAAGGGCAGGGTTGTGGGGTGCCAAAAGTGCCATAACCTGACGACAGACCCGTTAAACTTGTACGGTTACAGGAACGCATTACGAACGGCTTTTAGAACGGTGGTGAAGCTAGAAGGGTTCAAGGGGATGGTGATTTTGGTGACTCATTCGCCGAACCATTTTGAGAATGGCGGGTGGAACAATGGTGGTGGTTGTAACAGAACGATTCCCATGACAAAGGAAGAAAGTGCGTTGGTGAAACCGTATGGTCTTGAAGAGATTTACGAGACCCAAGTGGAGGAGTTTAAGGTTGCGGAAAAGGAAGGGAGCGAGAAAGGGTTACGATTTGGTCTGATGAACATAACTGGAATGATGGTTATGAGAGGTGATGGACATCCTGATAAGTATGGACAAAATTTGGATAGGAATGTGAGAATCAACGATTGCGTTCATTGGTGCATGCCTGGCCCTGTTGACACCTGGAATCAGTTCTTGCTCCGTCTCATCACAATCGCATCCTTCTAAATCTTTTCTCTTTTTCATTGCCTTATTTTGGTCATAAATAAATTCATAAATTTAAATTTGAAAAAAAAAAATTATTATTTTCACACCCATTTGGATGCTCATGCGCCACAAAATTCTGAGTCTCACTGGATTTTATTTTTCTTGCAATCAACTTTTCGTCTTTTGGGAATCTAGAGATAGATATAACGTTAACGTTTAGCTAAAGTTCGTAAAGTGGGATAACTGAATTTTGGACTTCTTTTTTAAAATTACATTTAAAAGATTGCTTTTATATAAAAGTAATAATATATATTTGTAATTACATTTTAATTAATTAGTTTTAAAATATAATCATTTATAATTTAATTAACTGAGAAAATTACTAATATTTGTATATAAAATACTAAGTTGAAATTTAATTTATGCTTCTTTATTTTTTATTTTTTGTATTAAATAATCTTAATTTTTTAAATTTAATTTGTAGAAATAACATAATATTAATTGTCACATGGAATAAAAGTTGAAATGTTGTGATGATTAATTTAATAAATTGTATTTTTATTTTATAAAAGTCTCTTTGAATCTTTTTTTTTAAATATATATATATAGTTTTTTTTTTCACCTTGCTGCTTAGTTAGTTGGTCATGCGGTTTTTGGCTTTTGTTTTTTGCATTTAAGAAGTATTTTGTTCAACCTTAATTGTTAATGAATTTAAGGTACCATTTTCAAATCTTGTGTTTAAAAAATAGAAATAATTTAGTTGATTAAATAGTGCCGGAAAGGCCTAAAATACTTATTTTTACAAATGGTTCAGCTTGATACCCAATGGTCGTTAGGATTATTTTATTTTAGTCAGATTAAATGTGTAAAAATAATAGAAATATTTTGATCCAGCTTGTTTTTTTATGTCCTTTTTCATTTGTGTTTTTCTGGATTTAGAATAATCCAAGATTTGTTTTTCTTCATATTTTTGGATTGGGAAACAATGTGGTCCTAATATTGTGATTGTATCTCCATTCTCCAAATAATTTGCACAAACCATTAAAACTTATTCAAATTTATAGTTCATATTGGTGTATATGTTGTAATTGTAGGAAACGTGTTTAGATCTAACAATTACGTGTGAAGACAATAAGTAATGTTTTGTAAACATTCCACGTTCACACCACAATTCATCTAACTTTAACTGTATTTTTCTTACTTCACACCTTTTCCAAGTTCATGGTCACTTCCACTAAATTCATTACGTTGCATTATGCATGATTGTTTATGTGATTTTGATTTAGGTAGAATCTTTTGTTTTGGTGGAGTTAGGATGCTAAATTAAAATATTAATGTGTAAAATAATGCTTTTTGTATAAGGGTTAGAGTACTTCTCAAGTGTTCTTTTTAATTAAATTTATTTTTTGTTGATAAAAAAAAATGCATGATTGTTTATGTATCTTCCATTACTGTTCTGGCTACTTTAAAATACGGATGAAAAATTTTAATTAATGTGGTCATGCGTATATATGCATTTTTGTGTGTGTGAAAGAGAGAAAATCACAAAATGCATAAACATAGCAATTACAACTAATGTTGAAGATGAGAAAAGGAAGTTAGGATGATGGAAAAATGACTCATCGTACCTTGGATAGCATAGGGAAAAAAAAGTCGTGTCTTTTGTGTAATAAGGAAGAGAAAATGAGTGAGTGATGAAGAAATACGAGAAAAATAAACAAGTGATGAGAGAGTCGTTAATTATAAGGTTTAAAAGAAACAAATTTGCATGAATTGATTAAAGTTAAAAAAAATAGGCAGTTTGTTTTTTTATTAGTAACCAGAACCCTTAAATTTAATATATATATATATATATATATATATATATATATATTGTTTAAATTCACATATCTCTAAATCAGTGTTTAAAAAATTAAAATTATTTGATCAATAATTTTGTTACTTTATTTTCAGAAAAAAAATCATGTAAAATCATTTGACGACTATTATCAATTTGTTTATGTGTGATTGTTAATTGACTATTTTGTAAGATGTGACGAAAGATGAAGAACACACTTTGAGCTTGATTTAAGATTTGAGATTATAGATAAGATAAATCTTTCAACTCACTTATTTATATATATATATATATATATATATATATATATATATATATATATATATATATTAATTTTGATTTCCTAATTCTAAAATAATAACTAATTTATAAAATTGAAAAATATTTTTAAAAACATAAATATTTTCTAAAAATTAATTTAAATAAAAAAGATATTATTAAATATTTTCAACAATAAGTTATATAATAAACTTTATATGAGATCGAGCAAGTTATGAATGAGATCATCTTATTAGAGTCTTCTATTAAATCCGATGATAACAAATTTGAAATTGGTGTGGACAAAATTAAAGTTGACCAATATTTTATGATATGATAATCATATTTTTTTTTATTCTATTATCATATGTGATTGTTTTGAGTTGAGAAAATGAAGAGAAAAAATGAAATATGTATGTTTTTAATTAAAAAAAATATTTATATATAAAAAAATTAATTTGACCTGTAAAAGTTTTGTCCAAGTTCTATCACTATTCACGTAGGAGAGTTTGGCCTACCCAACAATTGATTTGTCTAAAATTTTTGTTTAAAAGTCTGCCCGTGATGTCACATAATTCAAAAAATTAACAAAACATATTAAGGGAACAAATTGTTTTATATTGGTTCAAAAATAGCATCGATCTTGACTCAATTAATTTCCTTTTATTTTACAAAAAAGGCCACTTCTACAATGATTAAATGATAAAGGATTTGGTTTTTGAAATTTTAGTTTTTGGCATTGGGGTTTCTAAAGGAGAAAGTTTCTCTGATTTAAGAAGAAGAAAACGCAATCAAACTTTAATACATTAATTTTAAAATTGTGAGCAGACTTTTGCCGAGGAGACTAAAAAAATACAGAAAGACTTGGAAAGCATTCGGAAAGAAAAAGTACGTTTTATTATTTTAATTAGAATAAAGCAACTTGGTGGTTCTTTGTCTGCATTGCAATTAGAAAACAGATTAATGAGTTGGAAACGAGATAGCTTTTGAATTGATAATATAAAGATTCCTTTAGTAAAGAAATGGGCATAAGAAATCATTATAAAAAAAGTGTTGCGTACCAAAAGGGAACTTGACCCACACACACTAAATTTTAGTATTTGATGGAAAAGGGAGCAACAAACCCGTCGGAACCTGAAAAAGTTGTGTTTGGTGTGATATGTAACAGTGTTACTGTATAATAATATATATGTACATACCAAATACCATGCATCTTCATTCAATCAATATCCTCTGAAAATATTGCATGATTCTTATGATGTTTTCTGCCTTTTCAAAAGCCGCAAAAAGTCTTATCTAGATTACTTATTTTCCCAACTCACATGAGAGATAGATAAACACATTATCTTTATCCCATTGCACCACACCAACCCATGTGAATTGTCCTTGTAAAATGTCATTTTCTTTCTCCTTATCAAACTTCTATTTTTTTATTTTTAGTTTATTACGTACAATTCCTTTTGCTTCACCAATAACCAAATAATCCTCTTCAATTTTAATTTCTCTCCAACAATTTTATTTTTCATACTCTTTGCATGCAATAAACCCATTCTCTTGCTCCTCGTTTGAGTGAAAGTGAATTTAATCCTTTAAGTAAGATTTTTTAGATTTAACTTTAGAAATAGAAAATTTGAGTTATGAACCAAAATTTTCAACAAAGACAAAATTACTAAAGACTTCCATTTCAATATATAGTTAAAGGGATGCACTATCTATTGTTTGAAAAATATGAAGAATTTTAGTGACCAAACAGATAGAAGTGGTTTCAACTTTTAAGAAAGGCAGGAAAATCGTATGAGATATGCAATGCTGGAATCTCACGTCAATTCCTACAGATTTCATGTTAATCACTTTCGTATCTTTAACCTGATTGCGATCAATTTATCTCTATTTTTACTTCATTTAAATTTTTCAAAAATAATTTATTTTTATATGAATATCTTGATTTGATTACTACTTAATATTATATTGGACAATATCAACCTTTTATGAATTGAAGTGAGATTGTTTTTTAGTTTAATCCATAATTTCAAATTTAGTATTTAATATGCAGTCAAGGTCAATGTCATTCTGAATGATAATAGCTAATCCTCATCTATTCTACTGAAAAAAAAAATAGAATATATAAAGTAAGGTATACTTTACAACACACCTTTCAAAAATAAATAATAATTAAGTAAAAAATTAATTTTACTATATATATATAGGATTAAATAGGTTTTTATTTTTAATTTTAAGTGAAAATTAGAATGAGTCTTCTTCAAAATTTTAGTCTAATTTAATTTTTAAATTTTAAAAATATATGAATTTAGTCTTTTTAATTAACCTTTTTAAATTTATTTAATATTTCAAACGTATCCTTTTTATAACATTTGAGTTGTTTACATTGTTTGATATATTTTTTCTTTATTAACTTAGAAACATATTTAAAACATTAAATAAAGTTAATAAAATTTAGTTAAAATGATTAAATTTATGTATTTTTAAAAATAGAGAATTAAATTGATCCAATTGTTTCGCATATAGATTAATTATAATTTTTACTGAAAATTGTAAGACTAAAAGTATATTAAAAATATATTTAATATATATATATATATATATATATATATATATTGATAGAACAGTAGAAATCATGTGGTTACTTAAACTCCGTACTATTTTTTTCTATATTTTTCCCGATAATTATTTTCTTCCATTTAGTTTTATATATGTGATGTTGAAAATCAGTTTTCGGTTCGATACAAAGAACGACTAACGAGGGAAAGGAAAAAAAAAACAAAGAAAATCTCTATATTGAAGGAGGGATAGAAGTTTATATGTATTTGATTTTTATTTTTAAAGATTGTTTGTCAGACCGTAACTAATTGGTCGGAGAGAGTGAACAATTCCAAGTTTAAAGCAGCTGGTATGTTTTTTTCAAAGTGAAGGGGTAGTATAAGACATAAAGTGAAAGTGTGAAATGTACAAAGAAGGAAAAAAAAAAATATAAGAAAGACCTTTGCTTCTGATATGTTTTTTAAAGCACCTTTGAAAACAAATTCCAAAGTTCATACAATAGATTTTAGATAAGAAATTCATTGTTGATGAGAGTGATGATATTTAGGAAAAAAGTTTGTATAACTTAAAAGAAGAGAAGAGAACAAAATGAGGCTAATTTTTTAATTTTTCTTTTCTTTTCAATTCATTATTCTTCAACCAAATAGTATGTGAAACAAAATGGATAATAAACATGATGTCGTATTGGTGTGTCTCATAACCCTAAAGGAAATATTGGCATTGACAGCAAGCTTTAGAAGATTAAGTGAAAATCAGTTATTACTAAGATTAGAACAGGGTGATGGGGCAAGGAGAACCAACCAACCGAAATGTCACATCCGAATGGCATATCTAAGTATCTTAATTATGTAACCAAGAAAAATTTTGTGTATTGGTTTTAAGAACATGTTGTTAATTAGCAATATCCTTTTCCAGCAAACATCCGTTTGTTCAAAGCTTCACCTAGACATTTCCTTTTGGAACTTTTCTACATACATGTGGCACTGTGCGCAAATAGTAGAATGGTACCATAACATTAAACCATTGATGTCTAAAAGCAAACTTAGTATTGGACATGCCTTTATAATGTTGTTCTTGAATTATTTTAGGAAAACTAATAGGAAAGAGAAAAGGCAATACTTTTCAGCTAGCAAGATCTTTGAGCTACCTTACTTTTTGAAATAGAATACTTGAAGAATTTGGCCACAACAAGTTTCTTTCTTCTTTCTTTCGCATATATTATTATGCAGAGTACATGCATCCCCTTTCCACTGCCTTTTGACACTTTGCAAGCGATCTATCTGGACTGGCCCCACCTCGTGGACATTTTAGCACTGCATGATGATATCGTAGACTAACTGCACTGGATAAATAATAAACACTTTTCGAGTTAAGTAATCATGTATAATTAATTATGTTCAAAGGAGAAATTGAGATACATTTTCTTACCTAAAACTACTTTGACCTCAACACCTTCTTTTTCAGTTAAATACACAATTCTCTCCTTATGAATCTCACTTTCTTTTGATAAATTGCGGTTGGATATATATATTTTTTTGTTTGAAACAGATGTGGTAATTAAGTCTATTACGCAATAACATGTTATTTACTTATAGCAGTTGAGGTTATTTATTTATTTCTTTATAGAAGCAACTGTTTCAGCCTCTGTTATGTCAATTAAGCAAGTAAGTTGGGAGGAAAATAAAGATAGTGCTAAGCTTTCTGCTGCATAGTACCCTCCTTTTTTTCTCTTTAGTTGTTCTTCTGACAAAGAACTTTACACCCCACCTAAGTTTAGTTTTTGGCGCGTACCACGTGGATTTCATGCCGTGGTTTTATGATTGTACTAACTAACAAACACTTTTCGCTTTATATATGAGCCTAAGCACATATAAAAGCACTTCCATAATATAATTCCTCCCTCAACGCCAACAAAAACCTTCTGAGTTAAGAAAGAAAACTCTGTTAGAAATGGCCGAGGAATCTCAAGGGATTAAGCTGTTTGGCGCAATGATTAGACTGAACAGTGAGGAGGTAAAGAAGGGAGAAAAGGGAAGGGAATACAACAAGAGGGAGGAGAAGAGAACAGAGAAGATAATAGCGTGTCCAAGATGCAAGAGCATGGAAACTAAATTCTGTTACTTCAATAACTACAACGTTAATCAGCCGAGGCATTTTTGTAAGAGCTGCCAGAGGTATTGGACTGCTGGTGGGGCCCTCCGAAACGTCGCCGTCGGAGCCGGTCGTCGGAAGGGCAAGCCGCCTGGTCATGGTGGCGCTGAGTTCCCCGATGGGGCTGTCTATGAAAGTTCCGAAGATGAGAACAAATTTGAGATGGGAAATAGGTTGCTTTCGGAAGAGGTTCACACTGATTTCCGGCAAATTTTCCCGGCGGCAAAGCGGCGGAGGACTCCATCAGGTGGGTGGTTATCCGTCTCATGCTCTTCTTATCTTATCTCTACTTTTTCTCCGGCGGCCAAGCGGCGGAACATTCTTATGCATTCCTATCCATGAATTTAGAAAATATGTAATTTGGTTTTTTCACTCTAAAATTTTCATGTTATAAAAATAATTAAACATATACAGGTTTTTAAAGGTTGGAAACTAAATCAATAAATACAACAACAACTAAATCAATAACTTCACCATATTTAGTAAATATTACAAAGATTAAAAATATTTATTTTTATTTATTTCAGAAAAATTAAATAAGCATGTTGGATATGTATAATAACTTTTTTTTTTTCTTTTATCCTATATAGATAAAATTTGGAGAAGTAATTATATTCAGAGATCCAATAGGTATAACCAATGACCTCTATTTTTTTTTTCAACCATAGTTTTTCTTTCATTTCTTTCAAATAGTAAAATTGGTGAAAATTTATTGGTTAACCTATTCACATATCAGGAATGTGACTAATTATAATTTTTTTGTCATCTATTTCCCTTAAAATGTGTTTTGAACGGTCCAAAATATATTGTAAAGGAACTGTTTTTTTGTGCAGTTGAGCATGAAGGTCAATAAAATGATCTAGGAATTGAAAGCACGGAACATGTGGACTTACATAGGAACAAGAAGAAGAATTCAAAAACGACGGAGCAAAGCGTGTCTTGAAGATGTGAACACCTCAAAAATATTCAGTGGCATTAAATCAATGGATGATGCTAAGCTACGTGACACATTCACATTAGTTTTTTCCTCTTTGCTAAACTCCATTGTCCATATATATATATGAAGGTTTTATCTTTTAAGCCATCAATGTACTTCACATAATTGGCTAAGTGGGTTTCATACCATCTTTCACACCATTGCCATCCACGAAATTCATGTATATATTCACATAATATTCTTCAAATATTGCTCACTGGACAAAGGGATAGGATTGAAAAAGTTTACATCAAAATAAGTATATATATTATATATATTAATTGTAGTGCAATTTGTCGTTTCAGCTTTTTAATTTATTCACACTTTTCTCTTTGCTTCTCTTGACTGTGGTTGTTCTAGAGGCCGGCCGATAAACCTTATACCAAATCAATAAAATTTTGAAGAAAGAATTTCCAATTTCGCAGAACAATACCAAGATTCCAATCTTATGCTTTATAACTATGACGTTATCATTGGAAAAATTTTATTGAAAAGGGCATTTCATCTTTCTTTTTTCATGATTTCAAATATTAAATAATATTTTTTTATGATTAATTGACAGCTTGTGCTAATCATGTATATTACAAAACTGTTATAATTATGTTGTAGTTGAGGTTGAATTTGTCCTTTTCTTTTCTTTGAATAAACATCAGCAACCAATAAAGTACATTTGTATAATCAAGCTATATGTTTAACCAACGACTTCTTAGAGATTAATTATAGGTTGCGTTTAGCTTAGTGTTTTCGTCTTACTTTGCTCTTCGTTACTTATTCAAAAACCATAAACTTACTTTATACTATTTGTTTAATTATTAGGTTAAAATACTTTTTTTTCCTAATTTTAGTTAAGTTTTGTTAAATTAAATTGAACATAAAAACAAAATATAACTTATTTGAAAAAAAAAAATTAACCAAATTATTGATGCTTTATCTGATTAGATGCATGGGTTTATAAAATTAGCGCCGTCATTTTATACATATTTTTGTTGTAATAATAATCTTCCTGGACATACAGCAAAATAATTGGATTAAATCTAATGTCTTTATTCAATAAAAAAATAAAAAAAGACATTTTGTCAGAATTTAGAAATTATATATTTAAAATCTTTGCTATTTTCTTATTTTTTACCTGTTTATATTATTTAGGAAGAACACCTCAACTTCCTTCATCCATGATGACAAAACATATTATTCATATAAGATAAACCGTTTGAAATGGGATTTGATGTTAATTTATAGGTTCCCTTGTTAATTAATACACTATTAGACATATTTTATATCACTTTATTTTCTTTTGCCACTTGTCATATATACATATATATACTATTAGTCAGTAGATGAATAACAAAGCTTCAAATTATTATATCATTGTGAAAGTAAATGAAATGTCCTTTGAAAAAAAAAATGAGATTTGATTCTGCTCACGGCACATGATCAATAATAGCTCATTTTTATATTCCGTAAACTTCGGTTCCGATGCACTAATCTGTAATTTGTGACCATATGAGACAATCATTTTCTCACAAAAAGTTTGTCCGTAAATAAATAAAAAATAATTGGTTGTTACACTTCTTGTTATTTAACTAAATTTTCAAATTTCAAAGAAATTTTAGAATAATACATCAAATGTCAGTCAATGAAAGTAATGTTATTGACAAATTTAGTTTCTGAATATTAAAAAAATGTATATTCAATTTTTAAAAATTAAAAGGAGCAGAAAAAATTACTTAATTTTAAGATTTAATTAGTGATTTAGTCCTCTAACCAGTTTGTAATGTGAAATAGAATGTTATATATATATATATATATATATATATATATATATATATATATATATATATATATATATTTTAT
>Ga0209589_1006527_pt1 | contig 19239 bp, 19 predicted proteins | sample CowpeawhiteBW_FD_187525 | JGI IMG/M metagenome (GOLD analysis project Ga0209589, IMG submission 187525) | Root nodule microbial communities of legume samples collected from California USA - Cow pea white BW (SPAdes) (version 2) | ecosystem: Host-associated > Plants > Roots > Nodule | place: USA... | reverse complement strand
AAAAAAAAATGGACTGAAATATAATTAAAATAACAAATATATGAACCAAATTGAGATTCAAACAATGACTTGACACGTGGCACAATATTGATGTGACACGTGTCATGAATAATTTAAAAAAAAAAATAAAAAATTTAAAAAATAAAAAAAAATAAAAAAATTCAAAAATAAAAAATAAAAAAATTCAAAAATTCAAAAAAATGAGAAACTGACATGTGACATATCCTTAATACCGTTAACACCATACTAACAGAATGAGTCTAATTCTTACACATTTACAAAAATATGGACCTAATTGAAATTAAAAAAAATCTTATGACCTATTTGAAATTTTTCAACAAAACATGGACTAAGGGAGTATTTTAACCATTTTATAACAATTGCACATGATTCTACCATCTATAGTTTTTTATTAGAGATTGTAACGCTAAATAGATGTTTATGGCAAAGTAATCCGTGCATACCTTAGAAAAAGCACCAATATAAGTTCAAATTGTCACTCATTATTATATACTTGCTTTTGAAATTTGTAGGCCACTTGTTATCTTATAATAACATAAAACTCAAATGTAAATCCCGCCATTATGTATATATAAATATTACTCTTCAAATCTATATCAAAAGAGTTTAGTTTTTCTTTCAGCGGGTAATTAGTGCATTTCTGCTTTAGAACCCCATTTTTAGGAGTTTCAATACACAACTCTTAAAAGAAAGGTGATATTGGAACCAAAAACTTGACTAAGCAAATCTTACGATTTTGAATTCATGTCAAACAAATCCTAGGTCAACATATATTTTTAATTTTTTAAATTGTATTTTTTTTTTTGGCTTTGAAAATTGGGCTAATGATTGGTAATTCGGTCATGTAATCAGTTTTAGGGAATAAAAAAACCGATAAGGAGAAGAAACGGTAAAAAAACCCATTTAAAAAATTAATAATATAATATTTTATATTATTATATTCTAAAAATATAAACTTTAAATATTTATCTTTAAAACACAATAATGTTTTCGTATCACATGTTGAAATTGAGATTGAAAATTTACCATGAATTTGTTTTAAAATTATATTATGCATAAATTAAAACAGCTGATATTGGTTTACTAGCTATTTTACCACTAATTAGATAGCAAGAGACCACATTATTACATTTATAAACAAGTTAAAGGATTTGATTCAGCTTTCTATTAATAATAAAATCAAATCCAGCAAAATAAACACAAAAAAAAAAAATCAACCTTAAAAAAATCAACACACTCTTGGTAAATAACAACTCTTCATTAAATGAAAGTTTAAACTCTCCTTTTTAAACAACAACCTAGGATTCTCTTTCTTTTTGGAAGTAAACATGAGTACTTCCAACAGGAATAAAAATGTTGTATAATATTTTTTTAAACCACTAATTATAACTAACTACTGTATTTCAGCATCAACTAATTACAATTACTTAACCTTTGTGACCTTTATAACGTTAGTAAGTGGCAAGTAGAGTGAAGAAGTGATAACATACCAAGCGAAGTCAACAGCTTCCACAAATCACAGCGTTAAGTGGACCAACCCAACGAACGAGCTTCCGTTTGAAATTTAAAAGGTGTTTTGGGGTGACGTTAGCATAAAGAAACGGTTGAAGGGCACGGCTACAATTTTGGGAACTTGAATTTGAAATGAGGCGGGTCCTCCTATTCCATCCCGCAGCAGTAGTAAACAAACGAGCTTGCTCTTGAGGAAATCAGAATCTGAATCAGATCAAAATGTGGAAGGAAACTCGAACATCCGTTAGAAGAAACCCTCAAAGCGAAACGAACGAGAACGAATTGGAAGCATGGCAGAACCCTATAAACTTTCCACCTCCTCGAACTCCGCTGAACTCCATAACGGATCCTTCTCAGTGTCAGGAGCTCGAACCTGCTCGCCAGCATCGATTCGGGAGTGCAACTCCCAGGCTCTCCGGTAGGGTCGGGAAGCCGCACTCGGAACCTAACTCGGCGCAGAGCACGCCGGCTAGAAACGCTTCCAGGGTTTCTCTCGGCGGAGGAAGAGCGAGTGCGTGCGCGTTGCTCAAGGAGACGGAATTCTGCGTCAACGTTCCGCATTTCGAGCTCAAAGACGATCCGTCGTTCTGGACGGATCATAACGTGCAGGTAATTTTACATTCTAACGGAGTTTGGATTGGTTTTTTTGGCGTCGTTTATGTAACCGAGGTAGCGTTTTCAGGTGCTGATTAGGATTCGGCCGTTGAGTAACGTGGAGAAGGTTTCGCAAGGGCATGGTAGGTGTTTGAAGCAGGAAAGCGCGCAAACTTTGGTGTGGCTTGGTCATCCTGAAACCAGATTCACCTTTGATCATATAGGATGCGAGACCTTATCCCAGGTGAGTGAATCTCCTCTACTATAATGTATACAAACTGTATGTTGTTTCAAATTTTAAAGTGAATGATTTTTAAGAAAGTAGGCTGAGTTGGAAATGGTTTATTTCGTATGCTTAGTATATATACTTATAAAACAATGCACATTTCCGATAAGAAGATACATTTATTCTAGAATGTATGGGATGCAAGACGCGTATGATACATGTGTATGGAAATTCGCTAAGTGTGTCGTGTTGTGTGTGTATATATATATATATATATATATATATATATATATATATATACACACACACACAGAGTAAATATGTTGCGAATTCTGAAAATCCAAATAAAGAGTATACCTGTCGGACAATATAAAAAAGAAAATAAAAATTATAATTGCTGTATCGTCAATCACTTCGTATTGTCCACAAATAAGAATACTCTTTTTGCATCCTTTTTTGAGATTATCCATAAAAAGATAATCGATGGTCATTGCTTATATGTTTCTATATTATGCTAGTTTCTAAATATGTCACATGTAGATTTATTAGATTTTTTGTAAAGACTTGGATACTTCCTAGACACATGTTAGAGAGTAGCTAAAAGTATTATCGATATTTGACAGTAGACATGTATCTGATGTAGACACATGAATCAAATGAAAGTATTGTTGCTTCATAGCTTATTAGTTATTCATTATTGCGATGAACTGGTGTAGGAAAACCTGTTCAGAGTTGCTGGAGTTCCCATGGTGGAGAATTGTTTGTCTGGTTACAACAGTTGTATGTTTGCTTATGGTCAGGTAAGTGGGACTTGTAGGGATTTAGTGTATTGTTCTTTGCTAGAAGCTGTTATGTATTTCCTTGCTTGTTACTGAAGTTGTGTGAGGCTAATTGTCTGCAGACAGGTAGTGGTAAAACATATACCATGATGGGCGAGATTAAGGAAGCAGAAGGATACCTTAATGATGAGAGTGGGATCACACCAAGAGTTTTTGACTATTTGTTTATGAGGATTAAAGCGGTGTGATATTACAATGTTTGTGTTTTCAGCTGAATATACTATTGTTTCAAATGTTGGATTTTCTTACGCAATATTTATTATTTAGGAAGAAGAGAGTAGGAAGGATCACAAGCTGAAATATAGTTGCAAGTGTTCCTTTCTGGAGATATACAACGAGCAAATAACCGATCTTCTCATGCCTTCATCAACCAATCTGCAAGTAATCCACAATTTATAGTATTTAACCCGATTTAAAATTGTTGTTTACTTGTTACTATTAATGGTTTGCGTAACAGAGTTTAAAACTCAATATTCTTCCTGTAGCTCAGAGAAGATTTGAAGAAGGGGGTATACGTTGAAAACCTTACTGAACATAGCGTGGAAACAGTTTATGATGTTCTCAGGCTTTTGTTACAGGTTGGGTTTTGTACTCAAATATGTTCACCATTAATTTACCTTAATATTTTGTGCTGTGCTTGATCATGTCTAATCTGATCTTCCTCACCTACATACTTACGCAGGGCACTGCGAATAGGAAGGTGGCTGCTACTCATATGAACTGTGAAAGCAGTCGGTCTCACAGTGTTTTCACTTGTACTATTGAAAGCCAATGGGAGAAAGATTCTATGACTCACTTTAGGTTTGCTAGGCTAAATTTAGTAGATTTGGCTGGTTCTGAAAGGTAACAGGATATTTTTGTATCAGAATCTTTATAAATCGTTGCAATTTCTTTTTCAAAACCAGACTTGACTTGTACTTTCATCTAGGCAGAAAAGCTCTGGAGCAGATAGTGAACGTTTGAAAGAAGCAGCAAATATAAACAAATCTTTGTCAACACTTGGGTAACTCACTACACGGACTTGTTTATCAATTTATTAGCTGTTGATATATTTCTGTTGAATCTTAATAAAGTTTACCACAACAATTGGTTGAGTTCAAATGGTTGACTTTAAGTGCTTTGTTAGATTGGTCATAATGACTTTGGTGGACTTAGCCCATGGGAAGCCTAGGCATGTTCCGTACAGAGATTCAAGACTTACGTTTCTTCTTCAGGTTAGATACACAAAGTTCTTCAATTGAGATTGTTTTTTCAGTAATATTACATACGATCTAGTATATCATTTTCTGTAGTAATATGGTTGTACTCTCCAAAACTTTGTATGCAGGATTCTTTAGGTGGAAATTCAAAGACAATGGTCATTGCGAATGTCAGCCCATCAATTTGGTTTGTGTTAACTTTGTTGCTTAAATTTAAATTGTGAACAATGACTGCTCCTTGATGTTTCTTTGTTTTCTTATATCATTGATGTCGATTTTTCTTCGCTTGCAGTTGTGCTAATGAAACACTAAGCACTCTGAAGTTTGCGCAGCGAGCGAAGCTTATTCAAAATAATGTACTCACCTATTTAAATGCCTGCATTCCCTTTTTTAAAAATTTCTGGGTTTGTGTTTGAATTACACACCATAACGTACTTTATGTAATATTTTTTTATTTAGATAATATATGAATTAATTGGTTTTCTTTCACTTAACACTAATAAAAGGCAAAAGTGAATGAAGACGCTTCTGGTGATGTAAGTGCACTGCAGTGGCAGATTCAACAATTGAAGGTATTTGATTAAATGTATGAAATTTTGGGAGGTTTTCGACAAATACCATACTGCATCTTAGGGCTGACTTATCTGAGGCATGTACTAAACTTGAACAGGGTCAACTGTCCTTTCTGATGAACGATAAATTATTTCCTACCTCGTCAAATTTAGAGCCAAATTCTGAGAAGTTTAGATTGAGTGAAGTGTCAGAAGGATATGACTCTTTGGGAGAAAGAGCAACAACAGATCACAACCTACTCATTCCAAGCAAAGAGGTCAGTTTATGACAGTTATGGTGAGGGTTTTGTATTATGGGTTGGATTAGATTGTCAAGGGTTATTACATAACAATTATTACAAGATTCACTGAAAGTTTGAGCTGTTATATCTGGAAGATCAAATGCATGAAAGCTGCTTTGGTTAGTGCCCTAAGGAGAGAAAAAATGGCAGAAACTACAATCCAGAAATTAAAGGCTGAAATAGACCACAAAAATTGTTTGGTAAGTATGTTTTGACTAAAAAGCTAGCTCTCCGAAAGATATCCATGTTTTAAAACCTGACTATAATTTTACCAGACCAAAAGTCTATTCTTAGAAATTTTTTCAGGGAATTATGTGAATAGGCCCAAATATTTATACATCAAGAACTTAAGGTAATATCATCTTTTGGCAGGTTCGACAAAGGGAAGAGGATATTGATCATACTTCAAGTATGCTGAGGCATTACAAGGAGAAAATCAAACAACTTGAGTTATTGGTAGATGGGAAATTGACAGCTGAGAAGTATCTCATGGAGGAAAACAGGGCTTTGCAGGAGGAGATTCAGTTACTTAAAGTGAAAATAGATAAAAATTCCGAATTATCAAGACTTGCTTTGGAGAATGATGGACTTTTGCGACATCCTCAACTGTAAGTTGAGTGGACAGTTAATATTCTTTAGTCTTAATCTTTTCCTGGATACCAATGATTCATTTTACATCAGTTCTTACTACCAGATCTCAAAACTCCTATGAGCATGGAGAACGGGAAAGATTGCTGACTGAGTTATCTGAATTGCGTGATCAGGTTGGTTAGATCCCATAATTTGTACCTCCCTCTTTTGAAAGATAAATATCAACTTTCGTCTGGGTTGGATTTCTGATGTTTGGTATTTTTCTTTAATGTTCAGCTCCTTGTCAATCTCCAAGGAAAATTTACATTCTCCATGAAAAATGTAAATCAGGTCCACTTTTATTACTTATGCCATATTAATAGTGCTATCTGAGATTTTCTGTTCACTTGGTGTTCTCTTTGATATTTCAGGATAGTGATACTGCACAAGAGCTAGAACAGTGCCAGAATATGAATTCTAAATTGCTTAGGTAAACAGTTGCCTTAAATATCGTCATCATTATCATAATCGTTATTAATGAGATACTTGGTATTCTATCCTGTATGCATCTTCTATTCAACGAATCCCTCGATAAGTGCATTCATCATTTCATATTTCATCTCCAGGGTCCCCTTGTATGCTAAGCTGTAGCTTCAATGCATATTTATCAAAGCTGTATTTAGTTTACAAGTTTTTATTGTTTGACATTTAGCGACTTAGAACAAGTGAATAGTGCATATAATGTGGAGAACATGAGAGAGACTTGTTTGTTGTCTATACTTTTGGAAAAATGATTGTTTTCATTTTCTCTCCATATCATAATTGCAAATAGTCTGTAGTGTGGATACTACTATTATTGCATTGCAATTCTAAAAGCTATTTGCTGGTAGACTACTAACAAATTTCTTTATTCTTTGCAGAGAAGTGGGTGAATTACAATCAGAGCTGGGAAAATATTTGAATTACAATCAAGTTAAGTATATATGAGCCTCTATTTTAATACTGGAAACACTTGTGAAGACATTGCTGAACCTCTGTTTTATCATGTTTAACTCTTTCCATTCTTGCAGGTTCTGAACTCTTTTGAGCATCCCAATGAAATTCTAAAGACAGATAAATGTTCATTGGTGAGGAAAGAATAACATGCAACGCATTTTTAACTTTTGTTTTTTAGTCTGTTTTATTTATGATGGTGATTTTAACATCAATGCATTTGTCTGCATATGTCGTAGTTTTGATCTGGTATTATGTCTACTGCATATGTAGATAGTCAATATGACCAAAATCTTTAGCAATGTCATGACTTGAAATAAAGTTAAGCAGCAAAGAAAACAAAATTTCTTAGTAATTTTCCTCATGTTGAGCAAATATTCTTATTTCTTAAGTAAACTGTTATTCATTAATGGAAATTCCTGTGGTGAGGGACATTCTAAATCTGTATTTGAGAAATATTTAATGGTTAATAGTTTCACATATGCTCATCTTTGAGAGAACCCAGTTTCATTTGTGTTTTCTTGTTTTAAGACAAAGTTCATCATATTAAGTTCAATTTTACAGGCTGAGACAATATCCGTGAGAAGTGATTCCGGAGACGAAGTTCCGTCCTCTACACGGGAAGTTAATGGCGACGCTTTAGCAAATAAAATTGAAACAAAAACATTGGCAGCCTCAGTAATGCTTGCTAAAGATAATGAATATAACAACAACGAAGAGTTAAAGGCAAAGCTAGAAAAAATGGCCAAGAATCTTGAAGAAGTGCGGTTACTTAATGACCAATATCAACATGAATGGATAATACAATTATCTCAAAAACGGGAGACCGAAAGAATCTCTCAAGAGGTTGAGATGGAGACAACAAAGACAATTCTTCACTTACAGGAAGAGCTTTCCCATCTTCAGTCAGAGTTTGAAGAGAGGTTATGCACCACTGCTCACGAAAATGCAGAGCTAAGAAATATTATTGCTGAAAAAGAAAAGGAAATTAAGTCACAGAGTTTAGATTGGGAAAAAGCAATATTAGAACTGACAACCTTCCTTCTTGAAGGCTCAAGATCTCTCAAAGAGGCATGTGGTCAGGTAAAAAGCATTTCTTGTTCATTTCCCCAGGTCAATTCTTGGATTTGTGAGCATGTTGACATGGCTGTCAAAAAGTATATTGAGAAGGAGGAAGCAATTTTGCTGCTACAAAATAGCTTGGAGGATGCACAGAAGATGGTACTGGACATGGAGGTGAAACTAAGTTCCTTAAGGGAAGCAACTGTAACCTTAAATGCATTTCAACAAATAGACAAGAATGAAGGCATTGAGGAGGCAATTGAGTTACAAGTCTTGTTAAATGAGAAGACCAATATGATAAGGATGTTAGAAAATGAAATAAATCACAAAAACAATCAAGTTTGTAAAGCAACTAAACAAGCTGATGCTGCATTCCTTGTGGCAAAATGGCTTTCTGATAGTTATAAAGTAATTCACACGAATGGTGTTGTTCAAGATGTTTCCATTCACGAACTTGATGTGCAAGGCAAACTTGGAAATTGTACTATTTCTGAGAATCAAGATGTCCTGAATAATTTGATACTAAATGATCTTAAGGCTCAAGTCGAGTTAACTAAACTTGAGGTACTGGAGATGGAGAATGCTGTTAAAGCGTCTTTTATTGATACAGAAATACAAACAGAAGCTTTCCAAACTGGTGTTTCAAGCCTTACTTCTGCTTACAGGGACTTGATTCAGGACATTGTCAAGGAAACTCGGGACATGAGGAAAGAAATAAGGGATTTAAGGATGTATCATACAAGTTTTGAGGGTTATACAATAGATTACTCAACATCACATGCAAACAAGGAGTTTGTGAACCAACATGACAAACTGCATCAGATAAAAGAGCAACTTCTTGAAGTGAATAGAAGATTGAATGTCATAGGGAGTCTTATTAGCACAGAAGCAAATGTGTCTAGCCTACAATTAGTTGATGTGGATGAAGATCTTGTAAATACTGATGAATTGAGCACGGAATCCACGGATAGTTCGTCACTCTCTGATTTTTCAAATGAAATGGAAAACTTTGCTTCTGAACAAACTGTAGACCTAAAATCTGAAAGATCCACTGTAATTCAGTCTGATGCTTGCAAATCATCAAATCCAGGAAAGCTCACTGAAAGACCAGTTCTCAATGAAGCAGTAGTGTGTTTTCTGAGTAAAGAATTAAATGCCTCATATGATGGTTTTCAAAGACTGTATCTTTGTTTGTCTGCTTTCCTTCGAGAATTGGATGGTGGATCCTGTCCTTACTCAAAAGGTATCATTTCACTACTTCCATTTTTCCTTTCATACATATACAGTTTTTTAAATGTCACATCTATTTGTATTTAGTCATATGAAAAGTAAATAGAAGACTAAATCATGTAATGGTGAATGACAGAACTGAAATCGGAAGATCCATTTTTCCAGTTGAGCTTGCAGAAAGACGAAGCAGAGAGTGAGAATGACAGAGAGGTATGTAGCTTTCCATTTAGTTGCCTAAATATGAAATAAATGACCAAGTATTAAGTTTATTTCTTGTTTGACAAAGTACAAGAATATAGGGCTGTTTCTTACGTTCTCTTAATTCTCAATCTCTACACAGATATTCGGTTATGGAGAGATAAGGCCTGATGATCGTTTCTTAACCAAATTTATTGAAGCTCATGCAACAGTGAAGGAAGCTGATCTTACACTACATGCATTGACGAAAGCATATGAAGATTCTAAACAGTTGACTGCTATGTGGAAGCAGTCTGGTGAAATCTTGATGCTTGAGAGAGCAAGTTTGGAAGAAGAGATTCAAAAACTCAAATCTTCAGTTTGTCACAAAGAAGAAGAGAATCAATTACTAAAGGAAAACATCCATTTCAGTTTGATAGAGATGGCAAATTCGGTTTCTATGCTAGAAGAGCATTTATTGCAAATGCAAACTGATATGGAAAAGAAGTTTTTGACAATGTATTCTGATATTCATTTGACTGGGCAGGAGATGCTAGACTTTATGAAAAATATCAGATCATTGGTGGAAGATATTTGCTCTCAGATGGTGGATGGAGGATCTGTATCTTTTGTTCTGTATAATTGCTGTGTAACAGAGCTTGTCAGTAAATTTGCCTGCGCCACTATGAACCATAATTTGCAATCAGCCAGACAGGGGGAATTGCATTATTTGGTAAAGAATTCCTCTAGTGTTGCAGAGCCTGTTATTAGTACGGGTAGTGAAGGTGCAGTGAAAACAGATCAATGTATTTTAGTCCAGAAGGTGCCTGAGCAGCCAGACTTGCCCAATGTCAACATATTATATGAAAATATGGCTCTTAGAAAGGAGTTAGAGAGGAAGCAAGTGTTATTAGAGGGCTTACTTTTTGACTTTAGGCTATTGCAGGAATCAGCTTCTAACAGCAAGGACATTAAAGATCAGACTGAGAAGTTAATATTTTCTCTTAGCCAAGTTCGGTATGAGCTGGAGACTAAAGCAAGTCAGCTTGATGATATACTGGTTCAGAACAGGAAACTTGAAGGTTCTCTAGTTAATACCGAGAAGGCCTTAACTACGTCACAATATGAGCTTAAACTTGCTAAAGAATCGATTGAGAAACTTTCTAATCAAAATGTGGAGTTAAGGGAGCTTCTGAAAGATTTATATGCCTACAAAACTGAAGCTCAAGGTAAACTGGATGAACATAGAGAGGTGATTAGAGGTTTGGAAAACGAGATTACTAATTTGACAGCTTCAATGGAAAACCAATCACTTTCATTGTTTGAAAGCATTGAGGATGAACTAAACCAGGTAATAATAGAGAGAGACCAACTCCATGAAGAAGTTTGTGTCTTGACTGGTAAGCTTGAGATGGCTTATTCCTTGGCCGATGAAAAGGAAGCTATTGCCATGGAAGCACATCAGGTATGTATGTGCTGATTATTTTTTCACTTTCAAATAATTCTTATTGGTGAAACCAGCTTTGGTGGAACTGAAATATCATTTGTAGGAATCAGAGTCTAGTAAGCTGTTTGCTGAGCAAAAGGAAGAGGAAGTCAAGATTCTGGAACATTCTGTTGAGGAGCTTGAGTCTACCATAAATGTTTTGGAGAAAAAGGTTAGTTTCATGTATGATTCACTTGTATAAAGATTACGGAAAAGATTTTGGGAGGTAATTCAAAGAGATGCAGCTTAGTAATTTTATTATTGTTTAATACCCACTACCTTTTTCAGTAATATTATTAATGCTCAATAGGATAACTGAACTGGTCTTTTACATATTATCTTCTTTATGACTAGAATGGGATTGTCATAGGTACATGAAATGGATGAGGAGGTGGGAAGACATCGTTCAATCAGTGATTCACTAAGAACGGAACTCCAAGCTTTGAAAGAGAGATTATTGTTAGTTGACAAATTTCCCAAGAATGCTGATTCAGAAAGCACAAGCGTTCAAACTGATGAGCAGATATCTAGGTTAGAGCTGCTATTCCTTCCTTGATATGTATTATATTGTTGATCAACTGTAGGTGTAAATCTTTTTCACTCTCATAATAACCTGATTAGTCGATGAAGTGGAGATACAAGATTATAGTGTAAACTATTTTTTTACATGAAAAGTTGGTCCAGATTATTTCGTTTTCTGATTTGATTTCTTCCTTGTTCATCTTTTGAAAACCCTGATGCAGGCAACATAATGAATTACTGGAAGTTCATGAAGCACTGAGTCGGATAAGGTTTCTTGAAAGGGAAAATGCAGAACAAGATAAAGAGGTATTTTTCCCAGACTCCCAAGATACATGACATTTAAATTTTATTATACATCATAGTATTTTGTCCAGAAGTCTGACATTTTGTATATTTTTTGGAAGATTAAAAGGTGCAAAGAGTATATATCCGAAATTGTGTTGCATGCTGAAGCCCAAGCATCGCAGTACCAACAAAAGGTACAAAAATATACGTTTATGTTTTATCAGCTAATTTTGTGGGTCACATTGAGTTAAAAGCAAGTTTAGTAACAATATTGTTATTTGAATACCAGAAACTTTGTATCATCTTTTATTCTTATATTCTCATCTCTTTTGCTTCTTTTATCTGTCTTGGTTAGTACAAGTGTCTGGAGTCCATGTTCCTTGAAGTGAAAACAGAAACGTCAAATTCAACGTCGGTGGTACCAGAACCAGAGAAAAATGAAAAAATCTCAGTAAGGACCAGAGGTTCGAGCTCACCATTCAGGACAAGAGGTTCGAGCTCACCATTCAAATGCATTTCAAATCTTGTTCAGCAGATGAATCAGGAGAAAGATCAAGAACTATCAGTTGCTAGGTTACGTATGGAAGAACTAGAAGCACTTGCAGCTAGCAGGCAAAAGGAGGTCTTTTCCATTTTAGACTATTGGAGAGTACACATTTATATCATTTTCATATTATAGATATAAGGGTTTTAGACAATACATGAAAAGAAAATTAAAAAAAATGAAAATGATTATCTCAAGAATCTGTATTAGAATGTTGTTTAGTTGTCATTCATAACTCATCTCAACCTAAACCAATATCACCTTTTGTTTTTTGTTGGATTTCTTTTCTTCCACGCCTTAATTTTTACACGACTTACTCAGTGATGTAATAGTGTTTACTATTTGGCTCACGGATTTTTAAACAGTGGTAAGAAAAATTAGCACAATAATCACTCAATGCATAGTGGTCTAAATTGTATAGTGGATCAGGTGTTCGTGCTACAAACAAGGCTGGCCGCTACTGAAAACATGACTCATGATGTCATTCGGGACCTTCTTGGTGTAAAGTTGGACATTACCGACTATGCAGTAAGTTTCAGATTCATTTATAATTGTTGGGAGTTGATGGTTGTGATTTCTTATTGCCTCGCGTTTTTGCTTTTGCTATGTTTATAGAATTTGATAGACGAAAACCAAATTGTGAAATTAGTGGAGGAGGCTCAGCATCATAGAGAAGAGTTCTTTGCAAAGGTACTTAGAGCCAAAATCAAGGTGAATACTATATTTTATCACGTGCTTGTATTAATTACCATCTTTTTCTCATTAGGAAAAAGAGAACCTCGATCTAAGACAGCACATAAATGATCTCGTTGAAGAAAGAGAGAGGTTAGTATACCTCAGAAACCACGTCTTACCGTGTGTGATTATACGTTATAGTTAATTGTTTCAAATTGGTATAGCTCATGATTAAGGAGTTCTTTATCGCAATTAAACTATTTAGATTTAGACGATTTAAAACTGCAAAAGGTTCAAAAGTTTCATTTCATAATTTATGACTCAGCTGCATATCGGAACTGAAAACCAAAGAGGCAGATATACTTGCTACTCAGATAGCACTGCAGCAACTGCAAGAACGAGATCAGTTGCTTTGTGCACAAAATGAAATGTTGAAGGTATGTCAGAAGACATATTTGTGATTTGAGTTTCCCAAAGAATTCAAAATCTTATTGTAATGGTTTCTGGTAGATGGACAAGACCAATCTCTTGAGGAAGGTTGCCGAATTGGATGACGCGGTGAAAACTTTAGTTGTTGGGACACGAAATACCCATCCTGCTCCACAGTCATCAAAGACTAAGGCGTGTTTACATAACTTTCTATTTTTGGTAGGGTCTAGTGTCTACTCTTTTTCCTTATGTGCCATTCATTTTATTGATTACAGGACAAAGGAGCTTTAAATATGGGTACAGTTGGATCCAGTAGAAGGTTGTCTCAACCCGAACGACGTCTTTCTCGTCATAATGACGAGTCTGCTCGTTTCCGCAAATTTGCTGGTAATAATAATTCACAAGGCTAAATAACTCTGTACATAAACTCTCTTCACACCCACAAGAGAGTGAAGCATAATTTTTCCAAAGAAAAAATGTACGCATATCCTATATGTGTTAGGAGAATACTTACACGATACTATGCGTATTGTGAAAATAACATTTGCCAATTGGCAAGTTTTCTCCTTTATTATCCCTCACCTCGGGGAGCGAATCCAGCTCTTATTTGATTTGTATATGTTCCAGTTTTCAGCTGACACATTCCAGGTTGTCATCTTGAATTTTGTACCAATTGTGCTTTTGGGCTTGTATTAGTATGCACTACGTTCTTTTTTTCTCGTGTAAAATTTATCATCTATTAGCCAATTAATCGTCTCTGTCTGATTTACTATTACTCAAATTGGAACTTTCCTACGGGTGACAACAATACATTATCCGGAGGAAATTCATCAAATTTATTAATTACAAAAATATGGAAAGATGTCAAATCTATCTATTTAATTTTATCAATAGTTAATAATTTATCCATTATTTTTAAAATTCAATAAATTGCGTTATTAATATTGTTATCGATATACTATACAGGTCAAAATTAATTTCACTAATTTTGTCATAAGTAAATTTTATTAATATTTTTAAAATTTAAGTGTCATGGACTAATTCAATCGTCTGTAATATGAATTCAGAGTCACCGCTCACTGATTAAATTAATTTAGAATCAGTTAATAGTAAAGTTTGGATTTTCGTTTAATGTTTTTTTTTTTCTTTAGGGCTCATTGATCCGAACAACCTAAACATTTAATAGAGAAAAACATGAGTTAAAACAAACGAATTGCAGTTGCATATAACAAAATATAAATAAAAAGTAATATTATAGCGACCATTCCTATATACACTAGAAACTTCCATATACACTAGAAACTTTGTTAGATGCTATTTACATAAAAAGTATATCTGTATGTAGTTTCTATTATAAACAAGAAGTGCTCAGTATTGCTCTTTCCTTCCTCTGGAGGCTAATCGACATGTGATTGAATGCTTCTGCTATCAACAATCTGTTCAACAGTATGCCAAAAAAAGCAGCAAAGGAAAATAACCAATCAGAATTTTGTATTCAATCAACAAGAGCTGATTATATCTTTTTGAATCAATTCACCAAAACTGGATGAACCATTCACTATTTAGGACTGACAAAATGTGACTACCTTAAACTTCTGATATTTCATGGTGAGCCTCATATACTGATCCCTTGCATCTGGGTTACGAACCATGGACTTGACTCTATCCAGAGCTTTCTTTACATCATCTGATTTCTGTCTCCTCCCAACGCTAAGAAAGTCATACTCATCAATGCCAACCGGCTGCCCTCCCCGGAATCCTCGCAGACCAGCTCCTTTCCGTCTCCACCGAAGAATCGCTTTTTCCACAATGCTAACAGACCACACAAATTTTTTGTATTGCTTTCGAACTTGGTGTCCTCTGATATGAGCCTATACGGAAGAATATTGTTAACTGAAGATGTAATACTGTCTTCATCACAAAAATAAAATGATTAAAAGCTGGCATATTGACACAAAGGATGCATATACAGTGAACATGTATACTGCATTAGCCTGGTATATGGTAAAGAGTATAGGCATCAATATGATTTTCATGACACGAAGTACTTTTTATACTTGCCATGAAAATCCTCTAGAAGAATGGGATGATCAAGGTATGATGGTAGTAGAATACACTGTAACAAGTACCTGGATTTTTACAATGCAGTTGCCTATTTTCAAAAAGTCCTTTCTTCCTTTCCATCCGCGATATCTCTTTTGAATCTTCAAGGCTGCAAAATGTAAATAATCCTCAAAGTGACTCATGTTCTGTACCTTGCCCAAAGAATCGGCAACTTTGTCAAGTACTGAGTCTGAAACATCACTTTTACTTTTGGCTAATTGTCTCTGAAAGAATGACCTTGCTCTAAATGCAGCTAGGATTGAAGCAGCCGCATGAGCTGATTTTCGAAACACAGCAAGGGACTCTTTGAGATAGTGTTGCTCATCCATTGTCAAATTAGACGAGTCATCTTCAGCAGACTTAAAAGCACTGTCAGTTGCTATGGTTGTGGCAATGTTACCAGCTCCATTTTCCTTCACAGTCAGTATAGATAATCGATTAATCAGATCTGCCTCGGCCAAATACCCAGCAATGCCTTTATGTCCTCTACTTGAAGCTAAATCAGCAGCTGTTTGACCTGGAGGAAGAGCTGATGTTGGATCCTCAACAGCACCTGGTGCTGCGCCTAATTTGACTAGAGCAATAACAGTTTCTTCTCTAGAGAGAAGGAAACAGAAAAGAGTAAGATTAATTCACCAGTTATGTAAATCACTGTACAGCGAATAAAATAGTGTGCTGCTGATGAGAACATAAAGAAGGGCAGGGAGACAATATGTAATGAGAACCATCCCCAACAACATGAAATAAGGCATACAAATTTCCAGTATGGATTAAAAAATTCAGGTTATGAGAAACAAAATTCCTACAATGTGTAAGAGTATAATAGAGAATATAATTTTATTCCTCCAGTGAGAAAATCAAGCAGAATGATACAGGAATTACAATATGAATTTTAGTTGAAGATAATGCCCTGGTAATACCAGATACAAGCATGGAAAGTTCTTAACATGAATACGTTCTGACCTCCCAAAATACGATGCCCAATGAAGTCCTGTTCTTCCACGATTGTCTCTGAAGTTAGGACTGATACCAGCAGCAATCAATGGGACCATAGCCCACACATAACCAAGTGCAGCTGCCAAATGTATTACTCCTTGGCCCTCATCATCCAGCACATGTGATCCTTTTCCTCCTTCATGAACCTTGTATATCAACCACTCATAAAGCTTGTCTCTCGTTAATCTCTGAAATAGTACATCTCTAGGGTTTATATGATCAATTCCATCAATCTGAAAAGTTTCTTTAAATACTCCACTATCACCTCTCATGGAACACATTATTCCCTTGAGTTTACATTTTTCACAACCAGAAACAGAGCACTTCCACCACTTATTGTCAGGTCCCAAGTCTACTAGTTTAAGAAGTCGTATTTGAAGTCGTACCTCAACTTCTGGTGAGATTTTAATACCCAAAGGACCTAAAAATTTGGTTGGATGTTCATCAAATTGAAATTCCCTGACCTCACTGCAAGCTAACCTATTACTGCAGGTAACATAGAATGGTACACGGCCAGGTGAGTGCAAAGGAGTCTGACACCATAGCACATTATCTGCTAAAGTTTCAGCAGAAACCTCAATTTCACCAAACATACATCCCCATTTGGTTTCACTAGAGAGCTTTTTACTTCCGAGAAATGTGCCAACTATTAAAACCTTTTTCACAGAAGGAAGAAGAAATAAATCAAAACCAGATTTTGTATGGTGAACTTATGAATATACAATTACAAAAAAATTTCACGCATGTGCATGAAAAGGCACACACCTTTGTTCTAACCCCAGTATATGCCCACTCTGGAGAAAAGTCATGGATACTAAATAGTTGTTCTTGGGAAAGAGAAGGGCCTAATGAATCCATATCCAACTGTATGTGTCGTAAACTAGATACCTCCTTATCCTCATTATGAGCACCAAGTGTACTCCAATAATTACCAGAATCTGAAGCCATCAAGGAATTTTCACAGTCTCCACCAATCTCCTTATCCATCCACCTTCCAAAACTATCAAGTTTCTTGATTTCCCCAGATTCAGCCTGTTTTGATTCCCCATCTTTAAGTTTCTGTTCAACTAGCGCTTTGGTATTTGCAACAATTGGATGATCATTACGATCATATAATTGAGCACAGATTGTATCCAGACCATCCTGGTTTTGCACCTGTCACAGCGTAATTAAATTCGTTAAAAAAGAGGTTACATTTGGGAAGAAGCATGAAATTAAACTGTATAAAGAACAACATTGCATTTGGAACATCCAGTAGCATACAGGATATATTCGACAGTTATATTATCAATCATGAAAGTCCGGCACACCATAGACCAAGAGATTTTAAAATACACGCATTTCAGATGCATTGACAAAATTAAAGATCACTTGGACTGATTAGATTTGTGTTTCAAACTCAGGATCATAAATCTACCCAAACTTTGAGGCTATAAAAGGTGTTGATAATCTAAATTACTACACCTGATCAACAGTCAGTAAATTTTCTTCAACTTGTTGTATGTACATGTGGCTATCTCTGAAAATTACACCATCTTGCATTCTATTAACAGCATCTATCTTATCGTTATTTAGCCGATGAACAGTGAAGTCAGCTTCCGAACCTTCAACAGATCCTTCAGTATGATATCTTTTGAAAGAGGGGGCTTGAGGACCATCTTTTGAATTGACATCTTCATACTCTGAAGAGTGTCCATTCTGACCAACTTTATTTGCACTTGATGTGAAAGATGTTTGAACTACAGATATCGGTGTGCTTATTCTGGTAGAGGAAAGCACTGAACTATTTTGAGAGCTACCAACCAGGGTTACTGGAACTACCGGAAAAGGTGAGATGCTAGATTTGCAGCCCTTCAAAGTGTAAATCATACAAAGTACATAAACATGGAAAAAAAAAACATTGTAAACTTGGAGAATCAAAATAATATTAGAAAGGTTCATTAACAGGTCAATCATTAGTCAGACTTTTTGATTGGTCACAACTCACAAAAGTGGCTCATCGTTAAACACAAAGCTTGGAAGAAAGATAACATAAAGAAAAAATCAACATAGTGGAGCATAACACTAACAAGAATAAACTGGATTCTGGTTACAATTGATACCTTGTATTTTCATACCAATAATAATGTGATTTGCATCCATTTTGTGCAACTACTATTAGGTTTACCCTTATAAGTTTTATTGTTTGAAACTCTAGATGAGTTTTTCATTGTGTTTTAAGACTTTAAGGAGGTTTGGGACTAGGTAATCTAGCTTTGGAACTTGAAGGGTGAAACTTTGAGGTGATTAAGAATGCAACGCATCAACAACACAGCAGCATCATGTCTAGATTGTTTTATATGATATACTATAAAAAGTGCAAAAAAGAGAAGACATGTATACCTCTTTAATTTCACGATAATGAACAAGGACAACGTGCTCTAACTGCCTGCAAACAATACCATTTTTAAGTTGTCAGAATTTTTGTTGTCAATGCTAAGACCATAAAAAGCAGCGTAGCCCATAATTTTTTGCAGAACTAAATCCTCAAACAACAATTCCATTAAAAGAAGGGTCCACTTCTTACGCCAATCTTATTTCTCAGTTTTCAATTTATTTTAATGTTTGATTTTCATCATCAACCCAAGAAACATGGCATTTCTTTATTTACTTATTAACATTGAAATATTTTGTGTATTTTAAAATTTGAGTTTTCATTATAAAAATAAACCCACCCATTTGTCATAATTTCTCTACAGATTGCTACTCCGCAAGGTCCAGGCTTGGATTTGTTAATTTTGGCCCCTTGGGAACCAAAAGAAAAAGAAATATCAGAAAACAAATTATTTTCTGTGTTCTGCATAAATGGAAACTTTAGACTCAATCTATTATTGCTCAAATTTTCAAATAAACTTACAGATTGACCAGATATATTAGCAATTAG
>Ga0209589_1006522_pt1 | contig 19258 bp, 9 predicted proteins | sample CowpeawhiteBW_FD_187525 | JGI IMG/M metagenome (GOLD analysis project Ga0209589, IMG submission 187525) | Root nodule microbial communities of legume samples collected from California USA - Cow pea white BW (SPAdes) (version 2) | ecosystem: Host-associated > Plants > Roots > Nodule | place: USA... | reverse complement strand
AATAGAATTGCAATAAATTAACTAATCAATTGTGATACAAATTAGTGATAAAAGAATTGCGACAAATTAGCTACGGATTAGCGAGAAACAAATTGAAACAAATTAGTTACAGATTAGCTACGGATTATCGGGGAAAAAATCGCGACAGATTAGCTACCGATTAGCGAGAACAAAATTGCGACAGATTAGCTACAGATTAGCGACAACAAAATTGTGACAGATTAACTACGGATTAGCGAGAACAAAATTGTGACAGATTAGCTACAGATTAGTGACAACAGAATTGCGACAGATTAGCTACGGATTAGCGACAACAAAATTGCGACAGATTAGCTACGGATTAGCGACAATAGATTTGCGACAGATTAGCTACGGATTAGCGACAATAGAATTGCGACAGATTCGCTACGGATTAGCTAGAAATTTTAAAACTTTTTCACTTCAATTAAAGATGGAATAGAGAGGGATTAGCTATGAATTAGCTACGAATTAGCTAGAAATTTTAAAACTTTTTCACTTCAATTAAAGATGGAATAGAGAGGGATTAGCTATGAATTAGCTACAAATTAGCTAGAAATTGTAAAACTTGTTTACTTCAATTAGAGAGGGAATAGAGAGGGATTAACTATGAATTAGCTACAGATTAGCTACGAATTTTATCCCTCTCTAATTAGCTACATGTATTTAGCTACGGAAAATTTCCTAGCAATTTGATAGTTAATCTGTCGCAAAATGGTTTAGCTACGGATTAGCTACGGATCAGCTACGAAATTTTCTGTAGCTAATATATAAAATTTTTGTAGTGCCCCCACACTCTCAAATATTTAAGATTAGGTTGATACCTTCTCCATAACTCATAGGGAGTTTTACTTGTTTTCTTATGAGGTATCCTATTTTGTAAAAAGCATGCAGTAAGAAGGGCTTCTCCCCAAAGGTTATCTAGTGCATTAGAACTAATAAGCATGGCATTCATCATTTCCTTAAGAGTTCTATTTTTCTTCTCAATTACTCCATTAGACTCTGGTGAATATGGTGGGGTTACTTCATGGATAATACCTTCTTTCACACAAAAGTCATTAAATAAAACATATTCACCACCTCTATCTGATCTAATCCTCTTAATTTTCTTATTCAATTGATTTTCTACTTCTGCTTTATAAGTTAAAAACACATCAAAGGCTTCATCCTTACGTTTGATTAAGTACACTTTGGTGTATCTAGAATAATCATCTATAAAGGTTACAAAATAATTTTTACCACCTCTAGACATGGTTTGTTTTAAATCAGCTAGATCAGTATGAATTAACCCTAACAAATTTGTTTGACGTTCTACAGGATAACATGTTTTCTTAGTTATTTTGGATTCTACACATACATCACATTTACCACTTTGTTTATCATGCATATTAATTAATCCTAGTCGTTGCAATTTCATAACATACGAGGAATTCACATGTCCTAATCTAGCATGCCACATATCATATGAGTCAACGATATAAGCAGAAGAACATGATTCATTTATAATTTCTGAAATATTGAGTACAAAGAGACCTTGATCACAATATCCCTTCCCCACAAAAACATTATTTTTTGTCATTACAATCTTGTCAGATTCGAATGACACTTTAACCCCCACTTTTCCCAGTAGTGCTACAGAGATTAGATTAACTCTGATAGAGGGCACATGTAGCACATCACTCAAGGCCAGAGTCTTCCCAAATGTGAGTTTTAGAAGAACCTTTCCTTTTCCAATGACTGGAGTTGTCCTGGAATCACCAAGATAAACATGTTCTTCTCCATCCCCTAGGAGGTAAAAGCACTCCTGTTTGCACAGATGTGCCTGGTAGCACCAGAGTCTACCACCCACTTGCTCACATTGGTAATCAGATTTACTTGAGAAACGACCGCAACTATAGTATCATCTTCCCCTTGGGCTATATTTGCTCTAGGAGGATTGTCGTTTCTTGCTTTGTGCCTGCACTGAGGTGCATGATGGCCTGGCTTCCCACATACGAAGCAATTACCCTTTTTCTTAAAGACGGGGTTAGATCCATTGGGACGGGAATTTCGAAAGTTATTTTTCCTTTTGTGATCAGGTTTGTTCTCGTACCTTTTTAAAGCAGGTTTGTCTTCTACCACATTTGCCTTTGTGGATAAAGCTTTGGCCCTTGCAGTAGCACTCCCCTTCCTGTTGGTGTCTTCTATTATGATGTGTGTAATGAGCTCTTGAAGCGTCATTTGCTTGTGTCTATGTTTTAGTTGTTGTTTATAGTCAGTACAGGATGACGGTAATTTCTTGATCAAAAGTTCTAAAACAAACTCATCAGGCAGGAGTATGTTCTCTGCTTTGATATCTTCAAGTAACTTGTGATATTCGTTGATTTGAGTCTTTATGTCTTTGTCTTTGATCATCTCCCAACGGTAGTAATTCCCTATGACGAACCTTTGTCGGACGACATCCTCAGCAGTATATTTGAGAATCAACGAATCCCAAATTTCTTTCTTCCTTATATGAGCAATACACATCGAACAAATCATTAGACAAGGTGCTAAGTAAGGTGTGTCGGCATACCTTGTTTGCATAAGTCCAATCTTCAACTTGTTTGGCACTGGATTCGTCAGGTTTTGAAGTTGAGAGAGCCATAGCTACTCCATACATGTCTAGAAGAGTAGACACACGTTCTTGCCAGCGTCGGAAGTTCTGCACAGAGAATACCTCAGTTTTTGATACATCCGTAAATGGTTTCACAAAGACGGTCGGAGTTCTAGAACTATTTTGATTCTCCAGCGTAGTAGGGTTGTTGTTGTTGTTAGCCATAAGCCCTTAAGATTGTTGTAAATAACTGACAAATCACGAACAAAAGGTACTTCTTGAAGCGTGTAAAATCACTGCCCTTAAGGACTTATCCGCGTTGTGTTGCGCAAGCCCCCCAGGATGCAACAGGAACTTCTCAGATCTTTCGAGGATCTCAGAACTCGCAAGAAAGTACTCTTGAAAGAGTAAATAATTAGACCCAGAATAAGGAAGGAAAAGAAGAACTAGAAAATATAGTAGAAGATATAGAAGAGAAGAAAGAAAGCTCAAGTGGTGTGTCTTTGGAAGAGGTTAATGACATTTATTTATAGATGGGGGAGGAGCATGCAAACCCATGGCCAACTGAGAAAGCAACGGTAATCTTTTAAAACCACAATCAAAACGGTTCTTAACATTATGGCCAAATCCAAACTGAAAAATGCATATTTATGAGTGCAGCAACGTAACATTAAAATGTCGTTTCACATCTTTTGAAATGAAATAATAACGTTTGTATACAACATATGTTAACCAATATTTCATTTATCAATTTTATTTAAAATTATTTTTTATTTACTTTTTTTTATCGAAAATATTCTATTTTGCCAAGTTTTATTATTCTTTATTTACTTATTTATTAAATTATTAAATGTATGTGAAAGTCTTTACACGTGGGTATGATCAATGAAAGAAGCTTGAACAACATGCTCTTTACAAATATTACATGCATAATAAAAAATATTATGTTCTCTTTTCTCCATAATTAATTTCCTTTTATATACATAATTAATTTAATATAAATCAATATCGTACTTACTAGATTTATAGTACAAAGTATATATATATATATATATATATATATATATATATATATATATATATATAAACATTATATTTTTGTATAACTAATATGCTACACCTAATAGAATTATCCTGCAGCAAGACCCCTTTAAAAAAATTAATTACAACCTAAAAATTTCATAACTAGAAAACTTGAAAATTCAGAAATCATCTCCTTACCATTATACATAATTTTAATTAAACCAAATTAGTAAAAGTGTCACTCTTTAACGTTGCCAACCCTTAAACCACAAAACTTCCTTTTCATGCCAAAAAGTTATAAAAATCATTTTAGCACCCCTAGCTAGTTATAGTTGCTACTGGCGGTTATACGAAGAAATCCCAATAATAATTATCAATCATTCTTTTAGCGTAAAAAAAAAACAACCACAGTCATAACATAACATTAATACTATAATAGATGTAATTTCTACAGTTACCAAAAAAATCAATGATTACCTTTCATTTATAAAACAAATCTGCACCTTTCCAAATTATTATACATGATAGATGGAATATTAACACTCCCACGTAATCAATTTAATAACATATTTTGTTTCTATATAAAAAAATCATATACATTTTCTTTTCTTTTATCTACCCCGATTCATTAGTTTAAATATCTCCAATTAATAATATTTATATATATATATATAAATATATATATATATATATATATATATATATATATATATATATATATATATATATATATATATATATATATATATATATTACCAAACCTGTTGCAAAACTAGTCCTACCTATATCTCCAAATTCACTTACCATCTAATTAGAATTGTTTCCAACAATTTAAATTCATACTCTACACGCATATATACATTTCCGCCACATATATATTATTATAATACTAATATCTATGCCAGAAAATATATTCAAAACTTTCACGTATAATTCAATTATTAGTATTCTAAAAAAAACATCACACCACACTTTTTACCAAAATTCTACATCACTTTATAAATCAACCTATCATTGTTTAAATAAAGAACGAACACTTTGCATCTAGTAATACCAAACTGTGATAATATTTTTTCTTTCTGTTAATTGCTCGACATTTTGGTTTGTAAAGTACTATTCACATCTAACAAATTGCATAGAATATTTAGGACAAGATAAAATCACCCACTATGCATTCAATCCACAAAATTATACATCTGCTACAAAACACTTCACCAATAAAACAAATAAACATTGTCTTCTAAAGAAAAACAATGCAATTTGTTCAAAACTATGGTTGCACCATAATGACCAATTTGGTTTCGAAAACTTCCTCAAAAATAAAATTAAACAAGCAGCCAAACTGTACCACAAATAATTATAAAGATAAAGTGAGCTCCCCTTACCCGATTTCCTTGTTCCAGATGCAATTATAATGATTCGCGCTTGTTCTCCAAAGACTTCACTCTTTGTATCCTCTCCAACTCCCTTTCAACCCTCACTCTTTCCCTCTATGCCACGTTTTCCAGTCCCCTCTATGATTCTCCTTGCTACCACACTCTATAACCTTTTGCTTTCTCACTCACTCTTTTCCCTCACCAATTCAGTCCAAAATAAATAAATAAAATGATAAAAGCGAAATTAATTCAAATTTAAAGTTTAATAGCCATTACTACACCTAAACTACTACCTTTCAGGTTTCCCATAGAATTTCTACAGTTTCTAGATCATTTAACCACTTGGAAAAATAGTAAAATTGACTATTATCTAGGAGAATTTGAGAATTTGAGAAATTGTGCCCTACATTCACTACAAGAAAATTGACTATTATCTAGGAGAATTTATCTACGAAATATTTTTCGTAGATAATTTTATTTTATCTACGAAGAGTAGTCGTAGATAATTTATACATTCATGGGTAACAGAAAAGTCAATTACGTACGAAAAACTAGCGGAGATAATAAGTTGATTTCTTGTAGTGATTACTAAATCTAGTCGTGTATAGAAATACAACACTATGAAGACCTCCTAGTCCTAAGCAACATACACAACCAGAATGATTCTTTCCCAACACTTTACTAACACAATCATCAATTGAGATTTCATTAGAATTAACATTTTGACTCATTTCCTGTGTCATTTTCTCCTGTAAATATAAAAGTAGATGATGAATATTGAAACTAAAACTAAAAGATGAATATTGTAATCAACTTGAATATTGTTTCTGTAAAAAAAAGGTTACTGAATTCACAATGAAAATATGGACATTTTAAACATATTGAGTACCCCAAGGAAGGTACACGAAGAAACCACAATTCTATAATGTAATCCAAGATACTCAATATTTTAGGACTTTTCGTGCAGTAAGTTCTTCCAACATCAATCATTTTAGAACTTGTTTAGAAATTTAGTAAACAATTGTATAAACCAGTTTGTGATCTAACCAATATTTTATCAAATAAATAGGTTTGTTGCATTCGACTTTATCTAATTGCCAATCATAGAATACAGATGAAAAATCATAATATTGTAACAGTATATAAAAATCAGAGTGAAAACATATTGCAAAATTATACGAATTTATAAATACTTTAACTAAACTTACCGCAATAGACTTTGTTTCTTCATTGACATAAGACCCATTTCTTTTCTTATGAGTCTTAATATACAACTTTCCTCTACCCATAACACGTCCAAGGTTTACTTCCTAATAAATATGAGCATATAAGAACAATAAAACACTCTATGAATTTTAATTAAACTCAACAATGAACAAATAATTACCATCTCATGTTGTTTTGTAGACAAAAGCTTTGCACCACCAGTATGAGGAATTTTTTGCGCTTTTCTAACTTTAATATTTCTCTTGCTTAATTTCTAAGACAAGTAAGTTATTAATTAAAAGAAAAGACAAAAAAATAGTTATTCATAACAATCATTTGTGAAAACTACCTTATACTCTTCACTCAGATGATAATCAACAAATGAAGACCGCTAATCTTTTTGAATACCATCAGGGACATTAGCAATTAATTGTTCTCTTGATAATGAACTATCATAAACACGGTTCCACAAATTCATCTTTTCATTTCTAAACTTACTTGACATGCAAATGGAATAATAACATTCAGCAGACTTTCTAATGCCTGGAAATGAAATAAATTCTAAAAAAGAAAAAAAAGTTAGTATATAATCTTGTAGAAAAAAGAAGAAATGATGAATCTACAAACATGATAAGAATTAATAACCGAAATGAAAAAAGAATAAATGTCAATCTACATTCTAATTGGTGCAAATTGTTTCAAGGAAAATTCTAATTGGTAAAAAGCATAGAAGAACTAAAATCAATCATATAAATGCATTAGGGCTAAAACCAAATTCAAGAATAGCAAAGTTAAACACATTATACTCAACATGTACCTTTAAAATGTTAAAACAATCATCCTTGTATGACTTTGGAACCTTTGGCCAACTATCAAAGTTAATGGGAACATTGTTTGAATCTATAGCAATACAACCACATGCTGAAGAAAGAAGTGAAGTTGTAAGACCCGAGAAATTTAAATAAATAAATAAATAATTATTTAATAAATGTGGGTAGTAGGAGCCTTTAAGGTATTTAATGCGGATTATTATGACGTGGAAACGTACTTGCTTAAGTGGTTGAAAGTACTTTGATTCTATGAAAGGACCTAGGTTCAAGTCCTATGTTTGTCAATTGTATGATATTTTAATATGCATATTATTTTAAGATTATGATTGAATGTGAGTAGTGTAATGTAATCCTAAAATTACAAGAATTATCATGAAACATGATTGGTTGAATTGGTTGTACACGTATTTTGTGATTTAGTGGTTGTGGGTTCAAACTTTGCTAAGAATGAAATTAACTTTTTTTTTTGCCAAAATTTTATTTGGCATGTAGATATAAAGGCAAAGGAACCCTAGCTGCCAAGAGAGGTAGCCTAATGGGTTGAGAAACATTTTGATAATGGTTATTAAATAACCATTAAGCAAATTTTAATTAATTTTTCGTTTTAGTAGTAAAGGGTGATTAAGGGAGACATTAACTTTGAGAGAGAAGAGAATTAAAAGTGGAATTAGGACTGCATTTTTGTGGTGCTGAAGGGGGAGGTTTCAAAGACAAAACGTGCTTGTGGAAGAGTGGAAGCTGAGAATTTTGGTACAGGAGAGGGAGGTTCTTGGACTTCTTGAAAGAAAGGCTTGGGAAGACCACTTGGGAGCAAGGATTTCATGTATGGGGAGTTGTTTACGTTGGTTTTATTTGAATATAATATATTGTGCCATGTATAAACGAAACTACATGAAATTCCTTTCCATTTATGCTGTTTTTCATAGATTTCTGGGCTTTTACCTAGAAACTGCCTGGCGGCTCATCCCCTACCGCCAGGCAACGCATCGTTTTTGCCCAGCTTTCTGGGTTCGTCCTTGAATTGCGTGACGGTGAAATAGAACTGTCAGGCGATGCATGGTAGTGGTCACTATTTTATTACGTTATTCAGCAATTTGTGATGTACTGATCTCCAAAATACTCCTATGTATACGTCATTGCAAAATTTTCTTGCTAGTGTTATAGTGCCTGTGAATTATAACTTGTGGATGTAAAAAGCTGAATTACGTTCAAATCAAGGAACTCCATAAAGTTCTGGTTTTTAGGGTATGGAGATATGAGTGATAATTTCATGGTGCGTAAAGTACAATAGGATCGAGGTTTTAGTTAATAAAATTGTGAGGGGTTATTGTGTACTGATGAAATGGAACTTGGATCGAATTAGGGAAAATTTGTGGTAATCGTAAGTGTAGAAAAGGGAGTTTCTGAACCAGGATCTGATACGAGAGCAGAGGCAAGGTCTGTGGTTGGAATTGGCTGGTCGCGAGGGAGACTCTTGTGAATGGATGGAAACAAATATTAGGAAAAATAAAACTGGAAGAGAATAGGGCATTAGAATTCCTTGTGATCGAGACAATGTGGGAAGTGGGATATTGTGGCTTATTAGAAGTAAATTGGTGAGGAATGTTGATTCTGCATTAGTGGTCTAACCGTGGAGATGAGGTGCGATAGAGTTAGAATATCATTTAGGAAATGTTGAGAATTTAGATCCCTTAAGGTGGGATACGTACATGTTGCTTAAATGCATGGAATGGTCAATATGGGTTGTGATCAGAGTTGGTGCCTTGGATTTGGTAAGTGGTGATGACTTGGTGATGTTAGTTTGGCCAGTTTGGGTATAATTTGATAAATATGTGTTGTATGACATAAGATGGAAATGCAAGAGAGGTGTTCATGTGTCAGGGGTTAGGTAATAACTACGGATATATGACATGGTATTGGGATGAATTGGACTAAGTATAATACATTTTTGGGTGTTAAAACTAGAACTGGTGCGCTACTGGTATAACGCCTGGCAGCACGGGTGTGGCCGTCAGACGATAAGAGCAGTAGGGAGGTTCCTGCAACGAGCAACGCTTGGTGACGAGGATGTCCCGCCAGGTAGTATGCACAGGTTTTGCCTGGCGGCGTTTACACCGCGGCAAGCGATTGTGTTGAAGGTTTGACTTATGTATGTTGTTTGGACGCAATGATGCGGACTTGGATCGGGAGATGTTGTGCCATGAGCGGGTAGGTTCATTGATGGTGGTGAACACCTGACGATATGAGTGGGAAGTTTCATATCCTAATACTCTCGTGTGAGGATACGAGCAAGGTAGGTTTGTATGTTCTGTGCTCACACTTGAGGGATGTTGTGTGCGGGGAGGTACGTAGCTGGTGGATCACGTGTGTTGGACTACAGGCGGGCAGGTCCATAGAGCAGGACTAAGAGCGACGAGGTTCGTAGAGGCAGGACCACGAGTGGGCAGGTTTGTGTGAGCATTATAAATCCTGAGTCCAAGACTAACTAATTGTGTGAAATGAAGTTTGAAAAGCCTTGGGGATAAGGTCTTGGCCAAGAACTATCAAGGATGAATAAGATGGGTGTATTGCTTTTACTCTATTACACTATATGTTATTTTCATTTATAAGCTCACTCTTTCTGTTTGTGTTTGACGATGATCGTGTTATTCTTTACACGGGATGAGATGATGCTACAGGTGATGCTGCTGACGTTTAGAGACAGAGAGAGGGGCTCGCTTGGGAGACTATGATCTAGGGATTTTTTCTATGTTTTTACTATTGTATCGGATTTTGGAAAATTGTAATAAGTTTACTACTACTATTAAATAGTTTTTGGGACGTTGAATAATATTTTAAATTTTCCCGCGTTTGGGTATAATAACAACTATGACGATTGAATTTCAATTCTTTATTTATTTATTTATTTAATTAAGTAATTTCCCATAGAGACGTTAAAGAAGCTGCTTCTCCTTAGGCTCGTAACTGTCTATCAAATGGTACAATTATACGTTCACCACGAGGCATCTAAAATACATCTAGCTTTGTCAACTAATTTTATTTTTTTTATTTCCTTGGTACATAGAAATGGTCAAAACTATACTTGGGACTAAATATTTTAATTTCTAAAACAATTGTCTTCAAAATCATACGAGCAACTTTCTATAATAATTGACAGTATATTTTATTTGTCAGATAGCAAAGTACATAACATATATGGTGATTTTCCTTTTCAAATTGATTCCTCAAATCCATAATGGATCTGAAGCTATAAATATGTCTTATTGAAAGATACGCACCACCAAAGTTCTTTGTTTTTTCAAGTCAAGTATGTAAGACCCGCGAAATTTAATTAATTAAATAATTAATTAATTAATAAATGGAGGTAGTGGGAGCCTTTATGACAATTAATGTTAGCTTGTATGATGTGGAAAATTATTAGCTTAAGTGGTTGAGAGTATTTGGTCATGTTGAAAGGACTTGTGTTCAAGTCCTATCTATGCCAATTGTGCATTATTTTGGTAATATAATTGCTTATGATGAGTGATAATAAAATCCTAGATTTATAGAAATTATCACAAAACATGAATTGGTTGAATGGTTATGTGTTGACTTGGTAATTGCATGGGTGTGTGTTCGAAGCTTAGTATACACAAACTAAGCTTTTTTTTTTTTGCTAAAGCATTTTTGGCATGAATGAGAAAGGTAAGGAACCCTAGCCGTCAAAAGGAGTAGCCAAGGGGGCTGGAAAACCACCAAGGAATAGCCATCGAATGACAATTAAACATAATTTTAATGTCATTTTCGTTTTTGTAGTAATTAGGATTAATTAAGTGAGTTAAGGGAGGAGAGAGGAGAGACACTAGAGAGAAAAGATAAGAGCAGTCTCTGTACACTTGAGGAGGAGTTTTTGGAGAGCCAAGGGTGGAAGTTAGGAGCTTATTAACGTGTGGAAAAGGAGTGGATTGTTTGTTATCACCAAGGTTCCAAGCTTTTGCAATTGGAAGCAAGGAGTACCATGTTAGGCGAGCATGAACCGTTCATTTTAATTCGTATCGCTTAATTGTATGAAATGTATGATTAACTGGATGCATATACTCTTTCCATTCTATGAAAATTCGTGTTTATGGAAATTTTCTAGAAACCGCCTAGCGGGCTATTCTTAGCCATTAGGCGACGCATGCAAATTTCAGTGTATTTCTAGGTTCCTACGAGGAACCGCATGATGGTAAGAACTACCCGTCAGGTGTCACACGTCTGCCACCTAGTTTTCTGGGTTTTTGGATGAAGGGCCTGGTAGTGATGAATACCCGTCAGGCAACGTGAGCACAATGATTTGATTTCTTTGTTGTTTTAGGGTGTCTGGACTGATTTTGATCGGGGAAAAAAGGGAATTGCATATGTGGATTGATTTTGGATGTCAAAAATTGGATAATTACATTGTGATTGGGATTTCATTTGAGGAAATTGTATAGACACATTGGAAATTAGGGTTTTGATGTTATAAGGTTAATAGATAGTTGAACTTCAGTGGAAAAGGTGTATGGAATGGGGTTAATTTGTATAATTAATTAATTGTAAGCGGAATAAATTGAAGTGAGTGAAAATTTGACAGGGAAAATGAAATGAGTAATGAGTTCGAGGGATCTGCAGGTGTAGGAATTGCTGAAAATCTCCAGAATTCTATACGGGGAGAAAAATGAGTAAAATTGAGTTAAATGAGTAAAAAATGGATATGTCAGGCATTGAACCTTAAATCACATTAGTGATAGGTGAGCATATGCATATGTGATATGTATGCATGCTTGTGCATTTTTGCTTGTATGTGGATTTGTATATTGGAATCTTGTATGCAAAATCTTTTTCAGGTTTCTCAATGGATCTTAGCTCATCAATTCAACTCGATGATGGTTGCTTTATCAAATTAGGGAGAGATTGTTAGAATAAGCAACCTTGGTGCAAGGATTTGATAAAGCAAAATGCATGAGATCACATGTGGTAGATGTAGATTGATGAAGATCCATTTGATGATCATGTTTCTATTGTGTTAAATATGGAAATAAAGTGTAGAATATGATATTTACTTGTACTTTATTTGTAGTCTATATGACATAGGTTAGATGTCTTTTTAGTCTTAGTGTGTCCTTTTATATACGTTAGTATAGGTTTTAACTAGTTGAAGGGCTTATTGTATATAGTTTTTGGTATGAATCTATTCAATCAGTTGAATTATTTTCAATCGACGTATTTCACTTAAGTCAAGTGAAATCAACAGATTATATAGACAAATCAACCTGTTGAATTCACTTAAGACCAAACTATATAAGTTGGTTCTCAGAGAGTTAGGTCACGATTTTTGAGTTTTTTAGCACGGAAAATAATCATTTATCTTTGGAAACTCTCTCTCTCTCTCTCAATCACACAGCTGTAAGTGGTAGATAGAAGATCTTAGTTGATCTTGGAGGCATTTTGGCTTGGTAGAAGCTTGGAAAACTCGAGTTGGTTGGCTAGGGAGAGCCACCATCCAGTTATGTAGTTCTTGTGTCTCTAGTTGTGTTCCTGGTATGATTCCAGATCTGTACGTGTGTTTCTTACAGTGGTGTGGTTGAAATTTGTGTCATTCAAAAGTATTGGTGTTTCTATTGTTCAAAAGTGTAATCTAGGTGTGATTTTTGTAAAACTTTTGATAATAGTGAAATTCTCTGATTGAGTGAACCAGTATAAAAAAACAATTGTGCAATTCTCTTTCTCTCATCTTGTTCACCTTTAAATCTCAAGAAAACCAAGCAAATAAATCTTTGTTAAGTGTGCGTGAGTTTTTGTGTTATCTGGTAGTATAATCTAGTTAGATATATTGATTAGAACGAATATTGTTTAAGAAAGCATGTTATTTCAGTGAGATTCGTGAATTAAGCATTTTTGCATAATTTTTCATAATTTTAGCCGATTGATTTCATATTTTAGTATGTTGATTCATAGTGTATGGACAAATTAACCTATTATTTTTATTTTTAATCAGTTGAAAGTGTATTGTCCTGCAACTCTAGTATTCTTATTTTGTGGTCTAATTGATTCAAAGAAAAGGGGTTTTAAGCTTTCGAAAAAATTTATACAGCCAATTCAACCCACTTTCCTTTTCTAGACTTAACCTACCATTTCATTACTTACAAAAAATGTAATAGAAGAAAGATTTGATTCCTTGTGAACTTGGTAATATTAGTTGCAGTTTTATTTGAAAGGATGCTCTTCCTTTTTTTTTTCTCAGCTTTGGAATCATTCACATCCATCTTCAAAGTTGAATACAATTGTGTATTGAAGAAAAATGCTATTTGTTGAGAGATACCATTGTTCTTTGACAACATTACAAATTTGTGAAAATAAGTTCTAGTTCAATTTGTGGTGTATTTGGATATCCAAATATGTTTCATTTTAATTTGTGGTGACTTTGTTTAGCATCCAAGTTGCGTTCACAAACAAAAAGTGTTTTAAACTACTAATACAAAAATAGCATAAAGGTAATTAAAACTGAAAAGTGAATTGAATATAAATAATAATGTAATGTAATACCTTAAAGGATACACATTGAACAAAGAAATAGAAACATTGAAACTAAAATGGTGTCAACATACATGCAGATCTGCTTTGTATGTGGTAAGAAGCATAAACGAATTTTTCATAAAAAAACAAAAAATCATTTTTTATATCGGTTAAGGCCACAATCAGTTAAAAAGTTAAAATTTTTTATACCGGTTAGAAGTATAACTGATATAATAAAAAACTTTTTATTACAAAATTTTCCCATCCCAAGTGGACTTTCTATACTGGTTTTAAAAAGTGGTATAAAAATTGATTTTTTTATACCTGTCATAGAAGTGATATAGAAAGTTAAGACTTTTTATACCGTTTGTATCTATACCGATTCCATAACTGATATAATATTTTTTTTCTTAACTAGTATGAAAAGGCTTTTTTACACAGGTGAGAGTTGAAGAACTACATGCATTATACCCTTAATTTCTTTAGTAGACTAATAACTTCTATGTGCAGAAGAACAAAAGAATCCTTTACATGAAAATAAAAAAACGTTAACATAGCATATCACTTGTTGAATAACGTTATTGTTAATTGAAAATTGACCTATCTACCTCCCAAATCATGCTTTGTAGATATTATTGACTGCTCCACTGCAGATTTTTCGTGCATGGTCTTTGTTTTAGTTGCAGTATGCTTCAATAATAGTAAGCCTTGAAAGTAGACAGTTCTTTAACATCTTTTGAGGATTTGACTTTATTAAATCGTTACTTTAAAATAATAGACAAATAAATGAACATTTCAAATAAAAGATTATAAATATTTTTTATTCAATGCTTTTGTTTATTTACATATATATTATTTTTAACACTCAATTTCATCCGCTAAATAAAATTGTTTTTAAAAAAATAAAAATAAATTTTCTTTAATTTTTTTTATAATAAACAGGATTAAAAAATGTTTCTTTAATTTATGTTTAATTTAAGTAAAATAAGATTTTTTTTTAGATTAAAAAAATTATTATTAATTATTAATTATTTGTTTTGTTTAATTAAAATAAAAAAATCAGAAATAAAAAATTAAGAAATTATTCTTTAATTATTTTTCGTTTTTATTTTATTTTATTTTATTTATTAATTAAATTCTAAAAAATAAAAATTAAAAATTAAAAAACACAAAAAACAGTTTTTGAAAACAACGGTTACTCAAGTTTCAACTTTTTCCAACCACTGTGTTCAACTTCCTCCAACTGCCGCCCAGAGTTCGTGTGGTCTCAACTCCCCAAATGCTCTTTACACCGAAGAGCTAGAAAGTTTTTTAAAAAGAGATTTTTGGAAGAGATTATTTTTTCATTACTGAATTACATTCGTGCAAGCTCTATCATCTTTTTCTCTAATATTTTAAGCCATCATCAACCATTCTCTACAGCTATTTTCATGCGCTTTCATCCAAATTATTCTTCGTACAGATACAAAAAAGGTTAAAATACTTTTTTTTGTCCCAATTTTCGTCAAGTTTTTTCAAATAAGTCCTAATTTTGGTTTTATGTTCAAATAGGTCCCAATTTTCGTCAATTTTGTTCAATTGGGTCATTTTTTTGCTAACACCGTTTAAATCATTAACGGCCATGACTGCCACGTGTCACTTCGTGGTTTTTTTGAATTTTTTTATTTTTATTTTTATTTTTTTAATATTTTTTAAATGTACACGTGTCAACCCAAGAGCGTGTCACGTGTCGCTTCGTGGTTTTATTTATTTTTTAATTTTATTTATTTTTGAATTTTTTTTAAATGTCCACGTGTCAACCCAATAGTGTGTCACGTGTCAAAGTCAATATCCTATATTCAATTTGGTCCCTATATTTGTTATTTTTGTTCAATTAGGTCCCAATTTTTGTTAACATTAATTAATTTGGTCCCTATCGAAGATATGACCAAATTTAATTTTTATATCAAAGTTATAATGATGTGAATTTTAATATATTATATAAAAATATTTAATAAAAAATGTGAATTTTAATATAAAAATTAAATTTGGTTTTAATTTGGAGAGGGACCAAATTAGTTAATGTTAACAAAAATTGGGACCTAATTGAACAAAAATAACAAATATAGGGATCAAATTGAATTTAGAACATTGACTTTGACACGTGGCACGCTAGTGGGTTGACATGTGGACGTTTGAAAAAAATTTAAAAAAAATTAAAAAATTTAAAAAAAAAATCAAAAAAAATTTTAAAAACCACAAAGTGACACGTGACTCACTCTTGGGTTGACACGTGTACATTTAAAAAAATTTAAAAAATTTTAAAAAAATTAAAAAAAGAAATTAAAATAAAAAAAATTCAAAAACCACGAAGTAACATGTAGCAGTTACTGTTCATGGCCATTAATGATTTAAACGGTGTTAGCAAAAAATACTCAATTGAACAAAATTGACGAAAATTGGGACCTATTTGAACACAAAACCAAAATTAAGACTTATTTGAAAAAACTTGATGAAAATTAGGACCAAAAAGGTATTTTAACCTAAAAAAAAATCAAAACAAAGAATGTAGAAGAAAATCAATAAGTCACGGTGAAGAAAGGGGAAAAGGATTGAAAGGCTTCGAGAAGGGAGAGTAAGTGTGGCGGCATTCGGGATTCTTGTCGAAAAATTCATATTCGAAGCAGAAGCGAAAACAACTCTGATTGGCGCGGGAATGGCATCCTTGGCCGCTTTGACTGGCAGAGGATTCGTGACAGGATTTGGTGCTATCTCCTAATGATTGATTCGTGCGAACGAAATGAGGAATGAAGAGGCATCAGTGACAACCTGACGACGGTATCTTTGATGGAACAATGGCTCCGACAATGGTTATGGTGACTCGAGATGGATACATTAAACATAAGGGTTACCGTTTAGTGATATTTCATGCAGAGGCAAAACTAAAATGGCGCTGGCAAGGCTGTTGAGGGCGACTAGGGCCGTCGGCGGCGACTTCACGGTGAACAGTGGAGACGACAGTGATGTTGTTAGTGTGTACTGTGAGTGTGGGATTGAAATTGGAGAAAATTAAGTTTGGTATGTTAATGAAGATGGAGATAATGGACTAGGGTTTTGCTGCTGAGACAATATCACTTCGTGCACCCTCATAACTTCATTTCCATACCTTTCCTGATTTGCATAATAATTGGGTTATTTGTTTTTTGTTTTACTTCATGCACTCCCCCAATGTAATAAATCCACACCCCTAATATTTAGTTTTATTTTATCTCTTGTATTTGCGTTTTCACTAAGCACACACGTCACTCCTTTATTTTCCTTTTTTAGGCTAGGATGCCTTTACTTTGTGCACCACGCGTTTCTCTATATGCACCCCATTCCCATGTGTGTAGTTTTTCTCATTGCACCCACATACTCACTTATGCACTCTCATTTTCTATTTCCAATTTTACCTTTTTTCTAATTAAATCTCACATTTAAATCACATAATTTTGTAAAATAATAAAAGTTTTTTTTTAAATTGAAATAAAAATTAAAATAGTTTTCAAAATGATGAAAAATAAGAATAAATAAAAATTTAAAATTATTTTCTTTATTTTATCTTTTAGTGTCTAATCGACCGTTCGCATCGCACGACACTCCTTTTAAAATACAAAAAATATAAAAATAGTTTTGATGTCTAATCGACCATTCGCATCGCACGATACTTCTTTTTAAAATACAAAAGTTAGAAGAATAATTTCAATGTCTGATCGACCGCTCGCGTCACACGACACTTCTTTTCAAAATATAAAAATTATAAAAATATTTTGGTGTCTAATCGACCGCTTGCGTCGCACGACACTCCCTTTCATAAATACAAAGTATAAAAAAGGATTTTGGTGTCAACCCGGCTGCACGCGTCGCATGACACTTATTTTTTAAAAATGTCAAAAGACAACTTTAAAAATTAAATATTCTAATCAAGTTTTGTCAAGAACTACGTGATCCTTGATTCTCCATTGTGAATGGAGATACGTAGGAGCAGGACAAGTCCTTGTCAGGTTCACTTTCCAAAAATAAAAGGTTTTCCAAATCATTTTCAAATAATTTTATAAAGAACTACGTAGCCCTGATTTCTCATTTGTAATGAGAATACGTAGGACGAAGGTTTTAGTCCTTGTCGGGTCCCTTTCACTCAAAAAAATAATTTTTGTTCAATATTTTCTTATTCGTGGGAAAAATAAATATTTAAAATAAACACATCTCTTTTGCAAATTTAATTAAAGGTACCACCTTTGTGCGGGCGTTGTAGGGTGCTAATACCTTCCCTACGCGTAACCAACTCTCGGACCCTAAATTTGATTTTCACAGACTTTATTTGATTTTTATGGTTTTCCATAGTTTTCCAGAATAAACTATGGTGGCGACTTCTAAACTCTTTTTCCAAAACTATTTATTTTTAGTTCGTCATCCCGTCGCGATTTAGGTTGCGTCAATTATTAAGTTTGTTTGCTTTTCATAGTTTGATTGAATAAATTCATGAATTGTATTGATCATATTCATTGCATAATACAATTTCAATTGATTATTTCATAAAGTAATTTTTTCATTACAAATTAAAAATGTGTACTCTTAAAACAATAAAAAATATGTGTGTTATGTTAAAGTAATAGATTGGTAAATATACTTTGTTGTTGTAAAGCCCCTTTTTCTTACTACCTTAAAGGTTTAGGGCTTGGCCTTTTAAGTAAGCCTAAGATCAGCTCACTTGGAGGCTTTAGGACTCTAAGCTGCCCTTTCGGCTCCCATTCTACTTGTACTTGGCAAACAGCTCACTCTTAAACACTCTCTCTTCGTTACAAAGTTTGGCTAGGGCTTTGACTTCCCCTCATCCTCAAGCTAACTACTCGTCCTTTTTCCTATTCCACTATTCCATGTAAGTTCTTTTAGCTCATCTTCGTTCTTTCCCAGCTTGCTTCCGTGAGCCAGCAAAAGTTCGTCATGATAACCTTGTTTCCTCTCCGTTTCACTTTATTCCAGCTCCCAAATCTGCTCCTAGATTTGTTGTGCCCAGTTGGTTGGGTGTACGAGTCTTTGATAGCCTTCTTCCAGGTAAGGAAAGCTAGGGTTTACAGTTATTTATGTTTTTCATATTTTTTCCGAGTTTAAGTCATATTCTTGAGGTGTGCTCGCGATTTGATTGCTTGGTATCGGTTAGAATGTGATTTTGGTGTTGTTTATGCATTTTGCACGAGTGAACAGTGGTGAGCATTGGTTTTCTCAACCAAGCAAGCATGTCTCGCCTAGGCGAGACTAATAGAGGGTCGCCCAGGATCATCTGCTTGAATTGTCGCTCATGCGACGAGTCTCGTTTTGAGCGAGACCCCCTCGCCTGAGCAAGAAATCGCAGAAGCCATTGTTCCACTACTCTAGCCCTCGCCTAGGCGAGAAGGGGATCGCCTGAGCGAGAGGACCTCTCTCACCTGAGAGAGGTCTTCTAGCTTGAGCGAGACTAAGGCAGGTTTTGTGCTGTAGTGTGAAAGGTTCACTGATGTGATTGCTTGCTCGCCTGACTTAACTGCTTTACTATAAAAGTTTGATGGATGATGTCATGATTATTGTATGAGGTGAAGATGAGAACGAGATGTTGCTATATTGTGTATGATTTGGGAAGTATGAGTTTGTATGGTTGGTTGTTTATATATATATATATATATATATATATATATATATATATATATATATATATATAT